>JAEIGA010000121.1_pt1 | contig 106893 bp, 171 predicted proteins | sample 9270691 | NCBI WGS metagenome assembly JAEIGA01 (sample SAMN17057246, study PRJNA624740) | gut metagenome | biome: biome; isolation source: fecal sample | host: Bos grunniens | place: China: Xizang | collected 2019 | reverse complement strand
TGAACAATATGACTATGAAGATCTTCCTGATAGAAGCGGAAAAAAGAAAATAGAAAAAACAACAGATTACTCAAAATTAGCAAAAGCTATTGGCGATATAACATCAAGAGGAATTAAGGTATCTTTAATTGACATTAACAAGTCTGGTTTTAGTTTTGAACCAGATGAAACAAATAATGAAATTTTATTTGGTTTAAAAGGTGTTAATAAAATTGGTGGACCAGTTATTGATAAAATTATTAGCGGGCGCCCCTATACAGGAATTATTGATTTCATGTATAGATGTCCACTTAATAAAACACAAATGATTTCATTAATAAAATCTGGAGCTTTTGATAAAATTGATAATGAATGGGCGTCAAAAATTAATAAAGATAATCCACGATATGCAATTATGGCATATTATATATCATTAGTTAGTGAGCCTAAAAAAAGATTAACACTTCAAAATTTTAATGGTTTATTAAAAAATAATTTAATTCCAAATGATTTTAATAAACAGAAAAGGGTTTTTGTATTTAATAAATTCTTAAAAGATAATAAAAAAGTAGGAGAATATTATATTTTTGATGAAGGGTCTTTAGATTTTTATTCTCAATATTATGATTTAAATGAATTAGATGTCGTAAATGGTATTACCTGTATTCTTCAAAAAAAATGGGATAAAATTTATAAAAAAGAAATGGATACTGTAAGAAATTGGTTAAAGGATAATCAAGAAGAAGTCTTAAACAAATATAATAATCTATTATTTAATGAAACATGGAAAAAATATGCAACTGGAAATGTTTCAGCTTGGGAAATGGAAAGTTTATGTTTTTATTATCATGAGCATGAATTAGCTAATATTAATAATTATAAATATGGAATAGCAAACTTTTTTGATTTATCATACGATCCAGAAGTTGATTATTTCTTTAAGCGGGGAGGAAGAAATATTCCTATTTATAAATTATATAAAATAGTAGGAACTATTATTAGTAAAAATAATACAAAAGCATCTGTTGCTATTTTAACAACCAATGGAGTTGTTAATGTTAAATTTACTAAAGAATATTATGCAATGTTCAATCGTCAAATCTCTGAAGTACAGGCGGATGGTAGTAAAAAAATATTAGAAAAAGGTTGGTTTACAAGAGGCGTAAAAATAATGGTAACAGGGTATAGAAGAGAAGATACTTTTGTAGCAAAAACATATAAATCAACTCCAACGCATCAACTATATAAAATTGTAAATATAGATGGAGAAAATATTACTTTAGAACATGAAAGAGTTAAAGGAGAATAATATGACAAGAGAAGAAGTGTTACAGGCGGCGAGTGTAATTATAACCCATGATCGCAATCAAGATTATGGGGAACCCGAAAATAATTTTCAAACTATAGCTGACTTTTGGAATATTTATTTAAAAACAGATAAAATTACTGCGGAAGATGTTGGTAATATGATGGTATTGTTTAAAATGGCTCGAATTATGGCTGGCGGAAAAGACGATTCTTATATAGACATTGCTGGCTATATAGCTTGTGCTTGTGAATGCCATAAGGACAAAACTGATTAATTTTATTGACGAAATTTTATATAATATAGTAACTCTAAAAATATTTTAACTAATTAGGAGGATATATTATGATTTATGTAATCAAAAGAGACGGCGTTCTTCAAGAATTTAATGCAGAAAAAATTAAGAACGCTATTTTAAAAGCTTTCAAAGAAGTGGATGGAGAAATTTCAGACTACGCAAAAACAAAAGCTGAAAATATTGCAAATTATATTGAAGGTTATTGCGAAGAAGAGACAAAACCATTATCAATAGAAGAAATTCAGAATCTAGTTGAAAATGGGCTGATGTCTCTGAAGAAAAAAAGCGTTGCAAAGGCATATATTAAATATAGAGAAAAAAGAAATGCCGCAAGAACTAACACTATTGAAAAAACAATTCAAGAGATTGTTAATGGAAAAAATGAATATTGGAATGAAGAAAATTCTAATAAAAATGCTCAATTAGCAACAACTCAAAGAGATTATATTGCGGGGGCGGTGTCTACCGACCTGACAAGACGTAAGCTATTACCAAATGATATTGTAGAAGCTCATGATCAAGGTATTCTTCATTTTCATGATGCAGACTATTTTATTCAGCCTATTTATAACTGCTGTCTTATTAATTTAGAAGATATGCTTCAAAATGGAACTGTTATTAGTGAAGTAAAAATTGATAAACCGCACAAATTTTCAACAGCATGTAACATAGCAACACAAATTATTGCACAAGTTGCAAGTTCACAATATGGCGGTCAATCAATAACACTTTCGCATCTGTCTCCTTTTGTAAAAGAGTCTCGTAAAAAATTCAAAAAAGAATACCCAGAATTATCTGAAGAAACTATTGAAAAAATGGTTGATGCAGATATTGCAGCGGGAGTTCAGACATTACAATATCAAATTGTAACTTTAATGACTACTAATGGACAAGCACCTTTTATTACAATTTATATGTACTTAAATGAAGTACCTGAAGAAGAAAGAAGAGATTTAGCAAAAATCATTGAAGAAGTTTTAAAACAGAGAACATTAGGAGTAAAAAATAGCAAAGGTGTTTATATCACCCCTGCTTTCCCTAAATTAATTTATGTTCTTGAAGAAAATAATATTCATAAAGATAGTGAATATTTTTATCTTACAAAGCTTGCAGCAAAATGTTCAGCAAAAAGATTAGTTCCAGATTATATTTCTGAAAAACAGATGTTAAAATTAAAAGGCGATGTTTATCCTTGTATGGGATGTAGAAGTTTCTTAACTCCTGATAGATTTACTGACGCAGGGATTAAAAATCCATCTAAAGCATTAAATTATAAACCAAATCAACATAAATATTATGGTCGATTTAACCAAGGAGTTATTACACTGAATTTAGTTGATATAGCATGCAGCTCGAAAGGTGATTATGATAAATTTTGGGAACTATTTGAAGAAAGAATGGAGCTTTGTCATAAAGGATTAAAGTGTAGACATAATGCACTTTTAGGAACTAAATCAGATATTGCACCAATCCTTTGGCAATATGGAGCATTGGCTAGATTAGACAAGGGAGAAACAATTAATGAATTACTATATCATGGTTATTCAACTATTTCTCTTGGTTATGCAGGTTTATATGAATGTGTTAAATATATGACTGGAACTTCTCATACAGATGAAAAAGGGAAGCCTTTCGCATTAAAAATTATGAAAGCAATGAATGAAAAATGCAAACAATGGAAACAAGAAGAAGATATAGATTACTCAGTCTATGGAACTCCTATTGAATCAGTAACTTATAAATTTGCAAAAGCTCTTCAAGAGCGTTTTGGTATTATAGAAGATGTAACAGATCATGATTATATAACTAATTCTTACCATGTTAATGTGAGAGAAGAAATTGATGCTTTTACTAAACTAAAATTTGAAGCAGAATTCCAAGAGCTTTCTCCAGGAGGCGCAATAAGTTATATTGAAGTACCAAATATGCAGCAAAATATACCTGCTATTATTACAGTTCTTCAATTTATTTATGATAATATTCTTTATGCAGAATTAAATACTAAATCTGATTATTGTCAGAAATGCGGCTTTGATGGAGAAATTGAGATTAAGGGAGAACCTGGACATTATTATTGGGAATGTCCAAATTGTGGAAATACAGATCAAAATACATTAAATGTAGCACGAAGGACTTGCGGATATATTGGTTCTAATTTTTGGAATCAAGGTAGAACACAAGAGATAAAGGATAGAGTTTTACATTTAGACCAGTAATAAAAGGAAAAATATGAGATACGCTAAATTAATGTTAAATGATATAGTTGATGGAGAAAACATCTGTGTTAGTTTTTGGACACAAGGTTGTCCTCATAAATGCTATAATTGTCACAACCCAGAAACATGGGATTTTTATGGCGGGGAACCCATCCCCGCCGATATAAAAGGTCAGATCATAAAAGCTATTTCAGCCAATGGTATCATAAGAAATTTTTCCATATTAGGTGGAGAACCGCTATGTGAAGAAAATCTTCAAGGAATTGAAGATATTGTATCTAGTGTAAGAATTGCCTATCCAAATATAAAAATATTTTTATGGACTGGATATACAATAGAAGAATTAAAAGAAAAAAATAATACATATATTGATAATATCCTTAATCATATTGACACATTAATAGATGGACGTTATATAGAAGAACAAAGAGATATTACTCTTAAATTAAGAGGAAGTAAGAATCAGCGAATTTTGCATAAAGGGGTTGACTTTTAATAAATGATAAATAATATAAATAAATCTGTTTTATCTGGAATATTAATTGGTCTGGGGGTTATTATTAACCTCCAGATGCAACCTCCTATCTTAGGAGCTTTGTTATTTAGTTTTGGTTTAATAACAATTATTAATATGCAGTTAAATCTTTTTACTGGAAAAATCGGTTTTGTTCCAGAATATAAAACATTATTTCTATTTATAATGTTGTTATTTAATTATATAGGAATTGGCTTAACAGTTGGTATTTATACGTTTGCTAACCCAGACTTCGTAAATTTAATATCTGCGGCAGCCGTCTCCAAATTTGCTAAAACCACAATTACTTTATTTATTAACAGTATTTTTTGTGGTATGTTAATTCATTTTGCAGTAAAAAATAAAAACATGATAATTACTGCAATGGCAATTATAATCTTTATATTAATTGGAGCAGAACACTGTATAGCAGATTTTCCATATTTTATGTTTAATTTGTCTCTTATAAATGGATTAAAATTATTAAGTATAATAATTGGTAACTCTTTAGGGGCAATTCTCATTGAAAGACTAAATAAAACATATTAAAAAATTTTTGACTTTTAAAAAATAATATTATATAATATTATTAGAAAAATAAAGGAGTTATTTCAATGGAAAAGAAAAAAGAATATAATGTTAATCTTGGAACATTATATGATATGAATAAAGAAATCATGGCTAAACAGGAGCCTTTAAATTTTATAGAAATAAATAAATTAAAACCAAATTTAGAAGAATGGTTTAATTGGCAAATAGATGGATATGCAATGCTTTTGTGTAGAGAAAGATATGATTTTACAGTATTTCATTTATACGAACTTCAAAACCCTAATCCACCAAAAGTCGCCGCAAATGAATTAATAGAGGCACTAGAAAACAGAGGAAAAATTCTTTCAATAGAACAGGACACTACTAATAGTTTAGGTAATGCTTGGGAAATATGGTTAAAAATAGATGAAGAAGCATTTGCATATTATTTATTTAATTGTGATGATTGGGTTATTCAATGTTAAGGAGTTTTAAATGAATAAAATTATAGGAATTATAAAGCCTTTTGATATGAATCAAACTATTTATATTCATAAAGAAGGGTAGAATATACAGGTAGTTCAAACTACTATCGAAAAAATAGCTAAAACTATCTTTAAATTAACTGAATAGAACAATATTAATCAAGTTGATATACTAGGCCCTCAAGCCTATACAAAAGGAATTGTTAAAAAAATTCAAAATCAAGAATTAACAAAATATAATAAAAATAATTTAAAATTTACTTACATTTAAAAAGGAGATATAGTCATGGCAAAATATTTAATTAGTACAGTTGAAACTTATCGAGTAGATACAGAACATGAAGCGGTAGCCGCAATAGAAGAAGCTAGAAATGATAATCATTACACTTTGGGAAAATATTCAAGCGAATATAAAGAAAAGAAATCAAAAGGCGAAGTAATTGATGAGTATTATAAAGTTGTTTTAACTAAAATTTTTAATGATATTAATGATCCTATTACTGAAACAAAAGTAAGATATGGAGGAGAAGAATGATTGTAGGAGTTGAAATTAAAAAATTAAATACTTTAGCAAAAATCCCTACCTATGGAAGTACGGATGCCGCAGGTTTAGATCTTTATGCAGCTATTGATGAACCAATGGAAATCCTTCCCCATACCACTCGAAAAGTAGGCACTGGTTTGGCATTTGCCCTTCCTAAAAATACTTATGGGGCAATAGTCCCTCGATCAGGGATTGCGACAAAACGCGGACTTCGTCCCGCGAATACTCCAGGTACCATTGATGCAGATTATAGGGGAGAGGTTATTATCGCCCTCCATAATGACACAGATGACGTTCAAAGAATTGAACCGCAAGAACGAATTGCACAAATGATTATTAAAGAATATTTAATAGCTAATCTAAATATTGTCGACGAACTCCTTGAAACAGACCGAGGCGAATCTGGATTCGGTGACTCAGGACGTTTTTAATTAAAAATAAGAGGTAAACAATGAATAAAAAACAGTTTATAAAATTTTTAATTTTCGTACTTATAATACTTACTATATCCCCTTTATCTGTGTTTGCGGCGGGGTTGCCATTTACAGATGTACCAACTTCCGCTTGGTACTATAACGATGTTAAAAATGCTTATAATGATGGACTTATTAATGGAATGACTGATACTACTTTTGAGCCTGAATCAAATGTAACTTATGCTCAAACAGTTAAATTAGCTTCTTGTTTACATCAAAAATATATAATTGGCTCAGTTATATTAACAAACGGTTCTGGTGATTGGTGGGATAATTATGTATATTATGCAAAGGCATTTAATATTATTTTTAAGGACTATAATTGGAACAGCTATGCAACAAGAGCTGAGTATGCTGAAATTTTTGCAAATGCATTGCCAAACGAAGCACTAAATGCAAAAAATTATATCAATGACAATTCTATCCCAGATGTATCTATGGCACATCCTCAAGCCACCGCAATTTACAAACTGTATCGCGCAGGAATTCTAACTGGAATGGATGAAAGAGGAACCTTCCGTCCTGATAGCAATATTAAACGCTCTGAAGTCTCTGCAATTTTAACACGAATGTTGAACAAAAGTGTGAGAAAAAACTTTTCTCTAGGAGCGGGCACAAATGAAAATGAAGATGAAATATCTACTGTTACTACTTATATTGTAAACTTTAATAGCATGGGCGGCAGCACAGTAAATGAACAAAAAGTAAAAGAAAATGAAAAAGCTTTCTGGCCTTCAGACCCCATTAGGGAAGGATATCGTTTTGCAGGATGGTATGTAGATAGTAATTTAACAAAAGCTTATAACTTTGATAATCCAGTAACAAGTGATATAACGCTATATACAAAATGGATTAAAAAATAAAAAAAAATGGAGTAGATATATTATTATCTACTCCATTTTTTTATTGTATAACTGGTTGATTAGTATTTATATCTCTATTTCCGTTTGCATATCTTGCAAAATCAACTACTGCTTGATATTGCTTGGGATCAAAAGATTCTACAATTTTTGCGGCGGTCTCCGCATTTTTAGGAAGGTTATTAATTAAACTATTAATAATTGCTCCAACACTATTTCTATTGGTTGTAGTATCTTGTTTTAAAATATTTAATTGAGTTAATAACTCATTGTATTCATCTTCATTAATGGCTTGATAAAATAAATCAAAAAAACCATTGCTCTTTAAATTGTCATATATTTTATATTCATCTTCTCTTTGTTTTTCAGTAAATGAAATATTTGTATACATATAAACTAAATTTAATTCAAAATGAAAATTTAATTTAAATTCGTTATATGCACCATTCTCTAATGATTCTTGTAAAGTAATCATTAATAAATCATATTTATCTTGTGCAGGCAGATATTGTAATACTTCTACCTTTTGTCCATGGAAATCAAAAGTATTAACTTTTGTATTAACCTTTAATTTCATATTAGCATATGATACTTTCATAATAAAAAACTCCTTTTATCTCCTTAAGACATAGCTTTTGCTATTTTATTTAAATGTAACTCAGCTTTTATTCTTGCTGAATTAATTTCTGAATTAATTTTTCTAGATCTATTCCAAGCCGCCAAAGTCATAGTTTTTTTTGACTAACCAATTAACTCATATTTATTTGAATTAAAAATTTTTGGTCTATTTGGAATTGATAGCACTATACCTGCCTGACTTTTTCCAGAAGCAGATATACTTAAATCCGTAGAAATAGCATATTTAACAAGGCTCCAAATACTAACAATCTTACCATTTATTAACATAAATTGAGCAAAATCACTTTCTGAACCCGCAGAAGCAAATAATCTTACAATTTGTCTAGTAGCAATTAAATCATTAAATTCAGATTGATGCATCTAATGAGTGAAAAAATTATAAACCAAATATCTATCTATAGGATCATCCCATATTGCTCTTAAAGCTTCGCCTAAAGTTCCTCCAGATCCAGATCCATAAGTTCCTTGCGGAGAATTTAAATTAGAATTAAATTTTTGTCCTTTATAAAACTTAGAAGAAATACCAATATCAATTTTAATTCCTCCACCATCTTTTCCATCATCATACCCCTGTAAAGACAAATCTACTCCAGATACTTTAACATCCGTTTTTCCAGTAATTTTATAATCATCCTAATTATTAGATTGAATTAATATTTGATCACTACCAACTATCTAAGCCATTGCGTCATAAAGAACATGACCCGCTTTAAAATAAGAAGCTACACTCAACCCTTCTGCAATAGAGGTACTAACTAAACAATTTAATAAAAGTCTTGACAAGCCTTTTACAGACAAGTCTGATCCTGTAGATTTAAATTTACCAGTTTCTAATACGTAACCTAAATTCTATAACATGGATTTTGCTGACTATAAAGATTGCTTTTTAATTGTTTTATAATTAGCACTTATTTTATATGATTCTAATAATTTTTGTAAGTTTTTCCCAACTTTTGTAATATTATTCTAAGATTCTTCTAAGGAATTTATTAAAATAGCCCCCAAACTTCCGTTTTTATCTTGCTCTAATAAATCTAAAGCTTGTTTTATAACTTGAAATACAATCTCTAAATCTTTTACACTTTTTTTATCAATAATATTTTGTAATTTATTATTAAAATCTATTTGTTTATCTCCAATAGTTGGTTTACTAATAATTGAATGTAATTGCTATAATTTATTTATTGACAATGAATCTTGTAATTGTTGTGTAAAATCTTTGTTAAAAGTTGTTAAAAATTCTTCTTCCGTTACTCCTGTCGCTAGAGCCATAGCTTCAATAGAAGAATTAGAAAGATTAGCATTAAAATTTTTTATATAATCTTGCTTTAATTGAGCTATTACTATTTTTTTTTGCTCTGCAAAAGTAGATGTTAAATTCGATCTATTCCCTCTTAATCCTATATGTATTTTATTATAATGGATATAAAAATCTCCTGCGTCTTCAAAAGTATGAGCTAAATCATTCATATTTTATATCCCTTCTATAAATATTATAAAAAAAGGGAGGGTGATTACAATCTTTACCCTCCCTATATTTTTTATTATTTAATTATTTATTAGCCAGCTGCATTATCAACTTCGCCAGTTTCTGTTCCATCTACAGAGTCATTAATAGATTCTGTAACTCTAGCACTAGGAACGGTTGCTGGATGAGGGAATACAGTCTTCTGAATTTCAGAAGTAGAAGCATTATCATCAGCAATTTGAATTGCACAAAGAACTTGCTTCGTTCTATCAAAATATGTATACCCTGGGAATGCGTCCATCGTAAAAGTAAATGTACTTGGATCGCCAGTAGCCGCCATTGAGAATGTAAAGTTAGACTGAATTTTAACATTCGGGAATGTTAAATTAGCAGGATAATCTTTACCGTCAATTTGCGCCCTAAATAAAGTATCTGCTTCTACATAAAAGTATCCACCAAAGTGCTGTGCATCAATCTGTAATTCAGATACTTTGCTGCCATCTTTCTTCACATAATAATCAACCATAACAGTCCCTGTTGGAGTCGTGCCAGTCCCGCCATATTTTAAATGGCGAGAAGCAGGAATTGTTCCAGAAGCAGCAGATGGAACTGAGAAATCTGAAAGAATTGTTCCAGTTAAATCTCCACCATCATCAATTTCCATAATATAAATTGGAGCAGTAGAACAAATTGTTTCATTTGGAGCTAAAGCATCATCTAAGTTAATAATTCCTTGACTATCAATAGAAGCTCTCGTAGTTTGATGGAAATGAACCGTCTGCGCCCCAGCAGTAGCATTTTTAACTAATCCTGCACCTGAAAGCATAGTAAAACTAATTGGAGATAACAAGGCATCTTCGACAGTAAATGTTAATGTTTTTTCACCTTCCCATGCAATCAAACGCGTATTACCACGACCGCCCGTTGCATATACTGTCGTTGCGGCGCCTTCCATTGTAGAGGTTTTTGCTGTGTCAAGGTAAAAAACAGGCTGTCCAGCTTTAAATTCGATTCCACCAATGGTTTGAGCGTTTTTTGCTCTAAAAACCACATTAGCAATCTATCTTATACCAAATTTCATTAGGTTTCCTCCTTATGATTATATATAAAAAAATATTTTTTATTTTTCATGGATGTCTTTTAACCAATCTTCTGGCTCTTCTAAACCAGTAGCGCCCGCTCTTCTATATCTATCATACATATCATAATGTAATTTTAATTGATAGCGAGTAAACTCATCCATAAGTTGATAAACAGTATAATTCATTAGTAAATTCAAATCTTTACTCTAACCCACTGCTAAAATAGAAACATAACGGCTTAACATTGAAATCTTTTCAGTGTTTGGCGCCAGCTTCGCCTTCCGCTATCTTCCTTTTGCAAGCTGATTAGCAATCTTTTTAGCTAATTCACCGCTTGGATTATACTATTTTTCACTGTCTTTCAAACAAAACATCTCAACCAAAATACTTTTCAAATCCTCAAAATTATTTTCATTAATTTCTTTAATTTCTTGCGTATTTTGATCCTATAACTGAATTGTTCTTTTTCCTATTCTTATTTTACAAGTAGGAAAAAGCAATGTAAAGATTAATAAGACATTTATTTTAGCTTGTTGAGCTTCTAATCTTTTTTCTTGAACCATTGACATTATTATATTAAAATTTGACTAATTCGATAAATCAGTTTTGACCTAATTTTCTAAAAGATTTTTATTAAATTTTAATAATCCACATCCATGCCAAAATTTATCTTCATTAATTAATGCAATTTCTTTTAAACGCGGTTGATGAATATTTATCCCAGCCCCCGCAAAAGGAATATCATTACCAGACAACAATAGTAATTCATCAATCATTTTTTAATCCATTCATGAGAGCTTGGTAATACATCATCCGTTCCATGGATTGCAGAATAAACTAATGTATAACCAGACAAAGTTTCATCAAGAACTAACTCATTACATCCCGAAAATTGGAAAGTTCCAATACCAGATAGCTTAGTATTATTCAAAATCCCATCTATATACCCACAAATTTTTAAAGGTCTAACTCTAAAATCTCCTAGATCCCAATAATCAGTATGACAAAGAACATCAATATAAACATTGCAATCTCTAAACTGTGGATTTTGGGTATTAGTTCTAAAGTTATCAAAAGCAAATAATAAATAACTTTTTACCTATTCATGTTCTGGCATTGCAATTTTTGGAGCAATTTTAATATAACCTTTATTTTTTAATTCAGAAAGACTCATATCTTTTATTGCATTTTGATACACTGTGCTTATTGTATTATCTAAACAATCCTTAGTATTAATTACTAATAATCTTTTCAATTCATCACTATAAGGCTGACTCTCAACAAACAACCTTCTTAATATTGTCTCTAAATCTTTTTCACAGGACAAAAAAGAAGAAGTAAAATCTATTGGTCGTAATGCCAAATCTTTTTTCATATTTTGTCCACTCTCCTTTTATCTCTTTATTATAAAGCAACAATAGAAACATTTAAAGTTATGTCCTATTGCTCCTAAATTCTATATATTAAAGTAAAAATCCCTAATTCACCAATAGGAATTTCTAGCGGAATAATTTTTAAAGAACTATTTAAATTATGTTCCTCTTCTTTCCATCTAACAAACCATTGACCTCCAGTAGCATTATTAATTTCATAATAAGCCTTACTATATTGAGTAACTTTGGTTGGTCCATCAATATACGCGGCGGCCTCATTAACAGGATCTTCATCACTGGTTTCAGCGAGATTTTCAACAGCTGCCGCATCCGCAATAGAATTTTCAAAAAATTCATCTAAAAACACTTGGATAATTCCATCTCCATAGTATGGGTCTACCCCTACTACTTGCCATGTTTTTTCAATATTTTGTCTTGGATCTAACACTTTTATTGTTTTAAATCTTTCAAAATAATTATTAGTTATTTCATCCGCAGTAATATACATAACCAATGAATAATTTAAATTATTCCATTCAATTCCCGCCTTTTGATTCCATTCAATAGACGTTTCAACTGGACCTCTAATATAAACCCAATAAGATTGCCCATTAATCGTCACCTACTGATCACATCTTCTTATTTCTGATCTAAAATAAGCATCTTCTTCTAAATATTCTAAATAAACTAACCAATGCGTATTGGTTTCTTTCCAAATAAAAACATCACCAGATTTTATCTAAATATCAACTTCTCCTTCAAAAGTTTTACCCACTTTATTTGCATTTAAACAAATATCTCTATAAGGGATAGAAAGAATTTTATTATCATATGCAGGCTTATTCTTATCTGGATTAATTAAACACCTAAATTCTTTTCCATCTGACAGTATGGCGGTTGCGGCTTGGTAAGAATATAACAAAGCTCTTTTTAAAGATCGTAATTTATCCTTAATCATTCTTTGCTATTGATTACCACCATAATAATTTAATCTTTTATTTAACAATTCTATTGACATATTTTATCCTATAAAGTATTCAATAAACTTAAACATTCAAAAATAATTCTTCTATAATAAGAAAAATCTTCTTCCTAAGTTAACGAATACAATCCTTCTAATTTATTTAAAAGCGGAAAATAAATTTCTGGATAGCCGCTATTCATTAATCTTTGCATTCCCGCAAATTCTTCTATAATAGTTTCTAAAGGCTTTTGCCAATCAGAGCCTTCTTCCCTAATTGGCAAAAGCTTATAAATTTGATTAATAAGATTCTTTAGTCTATCTAAAATCACTGAATCATCAACCTCAATATTATATTTTAATAACATTGTAACCTCCTAATGATTCATTAAAAAATATTTTTTATTTATTTTATATTTTTATAATAATTATTAATAAATGTAAACCAATTCGTAGTTCCCGTTGTAAAAACTTCCACCGGCGCTACCTCTTGCCGCCGATGACGACAAAGTCAGCGTGCCATTGCTGTATGTATAACTATAATGGCTCGTATCGTTATAAAATGTACCGTTACTCATTCTCCAGTAATTCCCAGTCGTATTTGTCCCGTTGTATCGCATTGAGACGACATAATAATATGAGTAACTACTTGATCTTGTCAGCTGCGACGTGCATCTCAAAAAAAAGGCTTTTGGCATCCCAGAAAGTGACGAAAAAGAAAGTGACGTTGCCGTATTATCAGAATTAGTCGCAGTCTTAGTTCCAATAGATGCACTGCCACCCGTGTATGAACCCGTTATCGACGCAACACAATCATCATCTGTAGAGTCGCCTATTTTTACCACTACACCACTTTTAATATTTTCAGCTGATAAATTTGTTGTAGTAACAGCATTTACCTGTATACTCGATAACCCATCATATCCGCTATCCGGTTCTATAGTTTGACTAGATGCAGAAGGACTAATATTTGTTTTAACTTGTAAGTTCGGACTACTTCCAATATACGACCCAGTTACTTGTGTTCCATCATTTAAATGTCCGACATATCCGGATCTGATATGGATAGCATCGGCAACGGTGTCTTGAGACAAATCAATTAAGGTGTCGTTATTTACTGTGACTTTGTTGTAAACTGTATTACTCATGTGACACCTCCTTTATGACGATACTTGCCGTTCGATTTTAAGCGAAACGGTAGAATTTTGATTAGGTAAATTTATACCACCTGTCCATGCTCCATATTGCGACCACATAAAACAAAATGGAATGCTTGTCCCGTCATCTTGTCGACCCACCCATTTAAGGTTTCCAATAATTCCACCATTAGCATCGCTATTATACACAGCAGTACAAACATACTCAACATTTTCATAGGTAATTCTCCATACAGATCCATCTGCAATCGTTACACTTGATAAATCAGATATCCAAAGATATGGGTAATCACCGTTAGCATCCTGGTTTACACTAGTAATTCCATTAAAAACAGTTTCATATGTCCCAGTCGATCTAGCGTACCACGTCACATTATCAAGTTGTGCAAGCGTAACAGTTTTGCTATTATATGTCGTTGGTGTATACGCAGTAATCATCGTTCCAATCAGACTGTCATTGTAATACACAGGGATTGTCGCATTAGTATTGTCCGAAAACTCTAAATAAATACTGTGAGATGTTGCAGACGGATTGCTAATTGTTCCTGTGATCGCTGCTGTAGTACCTGTCGCATTTGAAACGTCAGATACACTAATATCATCGACATCAACCGACACAGTGGAATATCCAACAACGTCTATTCCTGTCCCATTACTGGTTATAGCCTTATTCCCGCTCGCAAGCTCCGATGCCGTTACGCTCACAGCCGTACCGGCTCTTGTGCCGCCAGAAATATATCCAGCCGTATTTGTGACTGAAGGAGTAACAGAAATGGTATGGTTGCTTACTGTTCCTTTTGTCGCGACCGGAGTCCCTTCTGTGCCACTTGCAACGGATTTTGATGCTACCTCCGCATAATATCCAACTGGAACATTAACAGTTGCCCCTGAGGATGATAAATCAGAAGAAGATCTTGTTGTAACGCCGCTTCCAACATAAGACGATGAAATAGCATTTATTTGAACACTAGATAAAGCATCATAACCGCTATCCGGTGTTATCGTTTGTGAAGATTCTGTTGGTGTAATCCCAGTTTTTACTTGATAAGTACCACTACTTCCTCCACCAGATATACTCCCAATAGCTGTTACAAACCCATTTGGAAATTCTAATGTAACATTTGAACCTGTTTTTGTTCGTATTGCATTAGCGACAGAAGTAAGACTTTGTGATTGAACCGTGTATTGTGACATTAGAAGCTCACCCCCTCAGCCGATTGAAGAGTAGGGGCCTCACCTAAAACTAACCATATATCACCCGCAGTTTGTCCAACAGGCTAGGTTGTTGACGCAACTATATAAGTTCCTTTATTTGATATATTCCACCAGCCCTAATAAGTAGTACCATTAATATTTAATGAATCATGATAAATTAATTCAATTTGGCTATATTGATTACACTGTGTACTCATCCGAGTCGTAGACTAAAAATAAACATTCTTGGCGCCGGTGGTAGACCCAGTTGATAAAGTTAAATTTAAAGTTACATTGCCGCTACCACCATATGGCAAATATAACATAATTTTTTTCCCATCATATAAACTAGAATCCGCAGTAACCCCCGTCCACGCACTTGTTGCTGTAGACCAGGTTCCTCGAATAAACTCTACCCCACGATTCAATCGTGCTGCGGCAGAGTCCTTAAAATTATATTCGTTTCCATTAGGAAGGATTATTTTTGAAATATCTGCCATAATTGGCCTCCTCCCTCATTATGAAACTGTAACAGTGTCCTGTGTTCCTGTAAATGTTGGTTGGGAAACTGAACCACTCGCAGTAGTTGTACCAGCTAACTGCACTTTTGTTCCTGTAAAAGTTAAAGCTCCATTACTTCCGTTCGGAGTTCCGCTTGTACTCACACTTCCTTCTGTACCAGTAAACGTACTAGTATAAGCACTTGGGACTGGAATATTGCCAGTAACTAATCGAACTCCATTACCAGTAAACGTTGGCTGTGAAACAGATCCGCTTGGAGTCCCGCTAACGCTAACATCTCCTTCTGTTCCAGAAAAACTTGCACTATCTACTGTACTAATATTACCAGTAACTAATCTTGCCCCTGTTCCAGTAAAAACTGGTGCAGTAGCTTCATATTCAGCGTCTCCATTTTTTACTGTAATATTTGATGTAGTAATCGAATCACCAGTTGTATATCCTAATTGGTATAAACTTAAAGTTTCATCAGAAACAGAATAATATGTTAATGAATTAGATGGCGCGGTTGTCCCAGGAGCCGCCGCAACAACAGTTTTAGCTACAGTAGTGCTTGTAGGATTTTTAATTGTAGTTGTTCCGCCTGCGGTCTTCACTGAAATAGTAGGCGCTTCAACACTTCCTTCTGGAGTATAAGTAGCTGTTCCACTAGATGCTTTTGAAACAGTTGTTGTTTTATTTGTTTTGGTTAAATTAACACTTCCTTCAGGAGTAAATTTTCCTGAAGAAGTTGTAGAACTACCTGTGAATGTAGGCTGACTAACAGTGCCTCCTGGTGTATAAGTAGATTCCCCAGTTGTGGTTGAAACTGTTGCTGTCTTATTTGACGTAGAACTAGCAGTTGTACTAATAGTACCCGCTGGAGTAAATGTCCCAGTAAAAGTTGTAGAGCTGCCAGTAAAAGCCCCACCCGTTACGGACCCCGCCGGCTGATAATTACCAGAGGTATTTGTTGTTGCAGTAATTGTTACATTACTACTACTTCCAGTAAAAGTTGGTTGAGATACGGTTCCAGAAGGCGTATAATTCCCAGAAGCATTATCTTTATAAGCTAAAGCCCCTAAAGTATCTAAACTTCCAAGAGCGTGCCATTTAGAATCATTTCCCCAAATAAATTCTTGAGTTCCATAGAAAAATAATTGACCGGTTGCAGGGGTTACTTGAGATCCATCAATTGTTGGTTTTTGAGTTCCACCATCTGTTAATGCAGTACTTGATACGCCAACAAAAATAACTGCATCTCCGCCAGTTAAAGCTTGAATCTGAGACCTAGCCTATGCATCCTTTATATCATAGGTTGTTCCACTCGGTAGCGTTATTTTTGAAATATTTGCCATTTCTTTATATCCCTCCTTATTGTTTATTTAATACGAGAGTTTCATTAATAAGCTATGACTAATAATTTAATTTATTATTCCAGAAAGACCGTTCTTCAGCAGTTATATGAACCACATTATCATTTATATGATCTAATATTTGTTGGTTAATAGCTGAATTATCCTCACTATTTAAGAAAGGAAGATCGATTAAATAACTCGTACCATCTCCAACTTTTAAACCAGGTAATAAAATTTCCTCACCATCTTGTTCAATGGTTTTATAATTTGTATAAATATATAAAACATTTTTTTCACTAATTATTGATATATCCAAATTCCACTACTAAGCAGATTTAGAATAATATATTAAATTATTTTTTGTTTGATTTTGTAATTTTCTCCATAAATAAGCAACATCAACTTGATTCATATATTTAGGCATATTCAATATCCCCCTTTCTTATTTATGAAGAAGTAACTTCATCAATTTCATTTTCTGTTAAAGGTTCTAAACTAAGCTAATCAAAAGTTTTATTTCCAATTAATTCATTAGATTCAATTTGAGGCTTATTTATTAAGTCTTCATAATCAATAGTATTTCTATGTCTATAAGCATCATTTACAGTCTAATAAATAGAAGATGTAACTGGCTCCATAATCATTCCTAGAGTAGACCTCATAATACCTCGTTTATCAGGTATTCTTCTTTTATATAATCTTTGAAGATGAAAACCCTCTCGTTCATAATCTTTTTTTAATGAGAGTATTTTCGTCATATGATTCGCTTGACTAGTAAATTTATAATCGGACCCGCTATATTTCATCCGAGTATTCTAAATACTAGCAAGTTGTTGGCTAAGCCATTCAACAATCATATATACAGCAAGAATATTAATTTCTTCATGCGTTAATGAATTATTAAAATACCCGCCACTATAAATAACTGCGATAACTTCTTCATTATTACTTTCCACTCCTTGATAAGTCGTTTCATCTGTAATTTCAAGCAATTCATAATCCCATAAATTAATACGAGGAAATTCAAATTTCTCAATAGCAGAAAGTAATAATTCTTCTAACATTCTATATGTATCAAGTTCAGTTAACTACATATACATATCATCTGTAATTTTTGAAAGAAAGGAGTCATATACAAGTGAAAATGAAGTTGTATTCATCCTTTTACCCCCTTCATAATATATTATTTTTTATCAGGTTGATATCTTCTTCCAGTAGGTGCGGCAGTAGTGCCAGATTTAATAGGCGCCGCCCTTCTTGTTGTAGAGGTAGAAGCAGGTTTTTCTTCATTGTTACCCCCATCGTATTTAGTATTTTTAATTTCAATTGCTCTTGTAACATCAAAATTAAGTTTTTCTCTTATAGCATCTCTTTTAGCCATATCATTTAATGGAAGCTCTACCGCCATAGTCTTTATAATTTCTTTAATTACAGTAGGAGCAAAATCTAAACAATCTAAAAATTGATCTAATGTACCAGAAGTCATCAAATTTTCTATGTCTTCTTTTGTATAATGATATTCTGGCTCAGGTTCAACAGCAAATAATGCACTAACCGCATCTTTATCCACTATTTCTAAAAAATCTCTAAGAATAATTTCTCCACCAGGTAAAAAGGTTAATCTTTCCAACTCTTCAAACCTTACTTCTTTAGACTCTCCAGCATAAAAATTTCTATGAATTCCAAGTTCTGGGATAGTATATCCAACCGTTCCAGAATCTTTATTAACCACTTTTATCATTGTATCTTTATCTATCATATTATTAAAACTCCTTTTATCTCCTTTATAATGAAAAATAGGGGAGAATAAAATCCTCCCCTATTATATTTTCCATTAAGACAGTGTAGTATTACGATATACACAAATTCCAGGGTTAGCAAGATAAGTCGCTACACCAAGCTTCTGATAAGTTTGAATTTCTGTAGACCAGTCACGATTATCAAAAGACTTTACCTGAGCGCCGCCTTCAAAAGCAACCTTAACAGGTTTTTCTGCACCGGTTGGAATGATCCAAGCATAGGACGGATCAATAACTTTTGTAGTATTATTCGTATCTTCAAAGGACTGCGGAAGAATGATTACTCTATGACCTTTATAAGTTGCAAAATGACCATTATTCCAAATTTCATCCTTCATATTATCAGAGAAAGCATCCCAATTTGTTGTACCAGTATTATTAGGGATCATCGTTGCCGCAAATTCAAAAGTACAATAAATAGTTGCCTGACCATAAGCATCTGCAATCTGAAGCAACTTATCCATATCTGACTCAACGAAAGTAGTTTGCGTAGTCTTCCGATTTGCACCCGGCAAGTTAGCAACCATAGCAACTAAAGCTTTTGCAATTTCTCTATAAACAGCTTCGTCCATTCCTTCAAGGACAATGCTATAATAATCATTCATAGTCATACGACCATCAAGCAGCTCTTCCCATTCAATCCGAGAAGCACCGCCATAAGCAGAAGTTGGAACTTCAATTACAGAACCATCTAACTTAAATACTTCATATCTACCAGCCAGACCGACTCTAGTAACAAACTGCTTTGCTCTTTTTCTTGAAGCTTCACTAATTCTTACTTTATAAACTGGCTTAGTTCCTTGTTCAAAAGTGCGGACATCCGCAAATTGACCATAATTTTGAAGAACTCTCTTAGGAAGAACCTCAGTAAGACCAACTTCCATTAATGTATAAATTAAATTCTTATTTTCTCTAAAATCCTGTGGAGTAGAACCAAGTTCATTTAACTCCTTAATAAATGTCTTATTAAGAGCTTCCGCAGACAGCTTCTCTCCGCCAAAAGAATAAGCGACAGAAGGATTTAATGAAGCCTTAGCATTGGCTCTTGCTAATTCAATAAGTTGATTTCTATCTAATGCCATTACTCTTTCTCCTCCTATCCTTACTGAACTCTCTGAATCTTAACACCAGGTGTTCCATCTGGCATTGTATATTCTTTAACGACCTTCCAAACCATGCCTGTTAAACTAGTATAATCAGCGTTTTCAGCAATCGTTGCTTTTGTTAAAATACCAGTTGCGGCGGCCGGTTGTAGATACTCACCAACGGAAAGTGATACCGAGGTACCAACTATTGCATCAACACCAGTGTTCGCAGCGCCAAACATATTAGTAGTATAAATATCACCAACATTAGTTTTAATTAATCTTGGATAAATATAATTATCAGTAAAATCGGTATTCTTTAACACAAAATCTTTATGAGATTGATACCTCTCATCATAAAGCTTTTCTTCACAGTAAACAAGCATCCATTCACCATCACCCGCGTAATCAGCACAGCCATTTGCATAATCATATTTTAAAAACTGACCCTGCTCAAGCTGAGTAATTGCAGTTAAAGTTGTAGTGCCATTGCTAGTCGCAGCAGTCGCCGCAGGTAACTGTGCATAAATCTGACCAGTTACAATACCAGAAAGGTGGTTAGGCTCTACTTGTCCATATCCTTTTCTTTGAATTGTTGTTGCCATTTTTTCAGCATCCTCCTAAACAAAATATTAAAAATTAATTAAACTTTTCTTGCTCTTTAACAGCTTTAACCCAATCTGGCAAGCCATTATCTTCATTATCACTTAATGTATAAGTAATAACTTCTTCTTTTTTATCGTCATTTTCTTCGTTTAAAGAAAAATTAATTTTTTTATCAAAGCAAATAACAGAAAGTTTTGCTTTAATCTCTTCTAAAGTATATTTCTCTTTATTACTAATTACATCTGCCTTATCTTCATCAGAAAGCATATAAAACTCAGCAATAAGACTATCCTTTTTCTGATTATCAATTTCAGTTTTGAAATTTATAAGTTCTTGATATTGACTCTGAAGTGCGCTATAAGATTCTTTTAAATTATTTAATTCATTTTCAAGAGCTGTATACTTTTCAGATCTCTTCTCTTCATCTTCATCATCAGAATCTTCTTCTGTTGAAGTATCTTCTTCGTCTTCATTCTCATTTTTAATATAATCAGAAGGTGCAGAAATATCTTCGATATTTTCTTCTATTTCTGAGACTGTTTCTTCAGAAGTTATATCTTCCACCTGAACAAATTCAGTTTCAGGCTCTACGACGACTTCTTCTTCAACAGCCACAGTGTTTTCAAGATTTTCCATCTGTTGACCTCCTTCTTTTAAGGCATTCTTTAAATCTTGCATCATGCTATAAAGCGTATGCTTAAAATTATCATCTAATGTAAATTGTGTACTTACATTTGGAGCGGTGACAGAAGCGCCTTCAAAGCAAGGCTCAACATCGTCTCCCAATATGCAAATTTTTTGAATAATTGCATCATTTATAATAAAGAAATCTAATCCATTGTCATAATTAGTTCTCCATTCTCCCTTTACGGATTCCCCTTGAAGCTCCATTGATTGCGGACGTCCTTCTTCCACAGGTAAGCTGGATTCTGGGAATTGATCAGTCCAGAGATAGCCAGTCGTCATAAGGTACTTATGAACAACTGTGTTCCCCATTCCATCATTATCTTCAAAATTCTGAAACCAAACTTTTGCATCTGGTGACACAAATCCATAGGGAATTGTTTGACATTCGAATTTGATTCCTTCATCATCAATAATAACTTTTTCTCCATGATCTGTAAAATCTTCTTTAGTGTCTCTATAATAACCAACAATAGGCGCACCACGAAGAGTTTTGCCAATCTATGCAGCAACCTCTTCTGTAATAAATGTATTATTTCTATTCGCCCCTACATAAAAAACTTTAATCTCACATTCAGACATTAAAGGATTAATATCAAGAGGTTGAAGATTTAAAAATTCTGGAGAATCAATAGTAGCAACTGATTGGTGCATTATTTTTCTCCTTTCAGTCTTACACTCTTTATAAAAATTTCACTTTTTTACTTAACAAACTTTGTCCAAAATTTTTCAAAAAATTTTTATTAACTCATAGACTATTTATTTTGAATAGTCTTTGTTGATTTTTCATCATCTGATTTTTCAGGTCTTCCTACTTCATCCGAAGATAAATCTCCATTTTTATTTAATACTTCTGCATTCATTGTACTAGACATAAGTGGTGGAATGAATACATTAACTAAATCAAGAATATCATTTTCAAAATACGCTGTTGCTAATACTGCACTTTGAGCTTGTCCTAATGCAATTTGCGGCAACATTTTAGAATAACCTATTTGAGTATGCTCTTTATATTGCTTTGCTAAATCTTTATAATTATAAATTGTTGTAGGAAGAATTTGCGCTCTATAAGCAACTTTTTTAGGACTTCTATTATAAGGAATTAACAAAACATTTAAAAATGTTTCAAATTGCTGAATCAAATTCCACATTGAGGCTTCATCATTTAAAATAGATTTTTCAAGAGCAATATTTCCATCTGTATTAAATTGCATTTGAGAGACGCCAGCTTCATTGTATACAGTACGCTCTACTTTCTCCAAATCGTCCGAGGTAGTTGACGTTCTATTATCTGCCATATCCGCTACCTCAACATCCGCAAAAGTAGTTAATACATCAATACCAATAGCCTTAGAGAGCATCTGTACTGCATTATTATGTAACTGTTGAGCCTCATCAACATCAAATACTAAATCACCATTTTTATCAATAGGCATCTTCTGAATGATGATTTTTAATAATTGTTGTTGCATCTTGCGGCGATCCAGATCTTGTGCTGCATCAAGGTCAATAATAGCAGGAATAACCGCAATAAATGGAGGGAAATCTTCCCCATTTAAATTAAATTTAATAACCGACCCAATTTCAAGTAAATACCATCCAGATTCATCTCCAGGGAAATCTGGTTTTAATTTTCCTTGCTTGTATAATTTATAACCCTTTTCAAATTCGGGAGGAAATACTTTTAACATTCTTGCTCTTTGCTCAGCATCCGTAAAAATATCATTAAAATATTTCATATTAAATTCTACTGCGGGTTGTCCATTTATCATAAAACGCGATCTACAATATCGAGGTGATAACTCTTGTACCACTACTGTTCCATTTCGTGCGACCAAATAACCATAATAACAGCCATTTCTCACCACTTTTAAAGCAACTTCACCAAAAAATTTTTTAGCTTCAAATCTATCTAAATAATTTAAAACTTGATTAAAGCCATCTAATAATTTATCAGGCTTAATCCGATCAGTATAATAAGGGGTTACAAGCCAATCATATCTATACATATATGCCATATAACGACATAGTCTTTGATAAATACCGCTAACTTTATAAAAATAATTAGAGATATCTCTCATTTTTTCAAGATCTCCATAATGAATGGCTCTTAATACTTGCTCCTTATCTGCTAAAGATGGGTTTACTTTACGAAGATCTCCAAGTCTAAGAACTGCATCAGATACTGATTTTACTCCAACTCTAATTTTTGCAAAATCAGTAGGCACGTAACCCTACATCTAATTCGGAATTTGGTAATCTTCAGTCCCAATCATATTAAAGCCTTTTTTCTTAATCTAAGCCACTCGATCAATCAACTTTAGATACCTCTCCTTCTTTTTAAATATTATTTTTTACCACCCAAAAGCCGCCTTTAAAATGTAATCATAATTCACCCTACTTTCATCCCAATAAGGAATAATAACTAAAGGAATTTTATGTGTTTTACAATACTATCTTTTCCTCATATCATTATATTGTTGTTTTCTTAACCCACTTAATCCACCAAACACACTTTTCGGTTCATAGTGTTGGATACCTTGATATTCAATAAGAAAATCAATATTATGCTAATCATCAAAAACAGCAAAATCAAAACGAAGTGGGCGACCTGAGCTACTAACTAAATCTGGAAAAGAATATTCTTCCGAAAACTCTAATCCAGACTCCTGTAAAATCTAAAAGATTTTAATTTCTCCCCTAGAAGCTTTCATATATTCTTTTCTCCTTTTTCTCTATATTTATAAAAAATTGAGAAATAGTTTTAACAAATTTTGTCCAAAAAATTTTATTAACTTGGAGTAAAAAACAAAAAATCAGAAATATTTCTTTTTTTTCTCTTTTTATTTAATTCCTATTCGTATCGTATACAGTATAAACCGTACACAAAAGCCGAAAATTTATCCTTTTTAATACCACGATTACTTTGTTTCAGAATTATATTAACTCCTTCATTCTCCTCTACCAAATTTAAAGTTTGTTCTTTGAGAATTGAAGTTAAAACAAAAGGTCTTAAATACTCATTCCTTTCATCTATATTCATATTCTGCCCTTGTTTCATAGACATTAATTTAGTTTTAGCTAAACTTTCATCAATTAAAAATCTAATTTTACCACTATACATCTGAGTTTGTGCATAACTATATGCAGTAGTATTTAAAGATGCATTAGCTTTAATTATAAACAAAAGATCTCTCTCTGTCTATTGAGTTATGTATTGTTTATACTCTGGATATTCATCGGTATTATACACTCCAAAAGAAGGAAGAAATTCTCCCTCTTCCGTGTCTTGAGATTTTACTAAATAATCTATTAAACCAACCCCGAGACCGTTCCCATCAACTGCGATCCTTCGAGGAAGATACTTATAGTATAATCGTTTAATATGTATACATTGTGTTTCAAAATGCTCTGCATCATAAGTAAATATATTTACTAATGTTTTATGCGCAACACCTTCCGCTTGCGGCGTTACCTTGAACACACAGATCTAGGTCGTACACCCTACTCTGCCAACATCTATTCCAAACACATAATACGCGCTCTTTGAGGAACGCCCGCTCCGCTCGTATTCTGGCTGCAAAAGAACTCTGTACTTATCAAACCGTTCAGAGGAGAAGAATGCATTCTGTACATCTCCACTCCATAAACTGCGGTACTAACGATTGAATGATTCTTCATTAAAGGTCCCTTGCAACTGCAACTGCTCTACAAAATTTTCATCTAATAACCCAGAAATTACAGGAGTTTCATAAGTCCCTCCCATAATCATATACTAATCTGATTCAAGAATTGAATTAATTAATATCTAAATCAATTTCTTATATGCGAAACTATTCTTCCATCCAGCGGTGGTGATATACAATTGTGACTTGTTAACGACTTCCTCTTTATGCCTGCTACCATCTGCAAGTCTCCTATCTACATTAGTTGTAGGAATAATAACCTAATTAAGTATATCTCCATCAATGAGAACACACTCCTCCATAACACCGCCATTTCTTCTTTGACCACGAGACGATTGCCTTGCCGCCAATATATCAATCACTGAACCATTTTTAAATACATATTTTACATTATCTTTTGATTTTGTTGAAACCCCACGATCCCAGTTTATTTCATTATTTAGTCCTGGTATAAGTTTACATATTTCCTAGACCTTCGCAATTGTGATCGAGGCTGCTTGCTACTTACCACCTGTGGTTACAAACAAATGAGAGTTAGGATATAAAATACATCTTATCATCAACGTCATCATTGACAAAAAGGACTTCGAGTATGCACGAGGGAATGTCGCGAACACATATCGGTGACGCATCGCAATTCGTAAATAACTTTTTCTTTATATTAATTCGTTAAATTAATATTAGCTAAATGCTACTCATGTTTTCACATGAGAAGAGACTATATCATCTTCTTTACTAAGAAGCGTAGCTTTTTCGGATACTTATCCTACTTTAGTCGTTGAATTTATTTAAATTTTTTGAAAGGATCTTTTCAATATTATTATCATCTAAATAAGAAATAATTAATAATTTAATATTCTTATCTTTACAATATTTCTATTTCCTTTTATCTCTTTCTTGATATTGTAAAAACCCTTCTTCATTTTTATGAAAAAAAGAATTAAAAACATAGTGCTGTCGACCATTATATTCAATAGCTAAATTAAAATCAGGTAAATAAAAATCAAATCGTTGTCTTGAATTTTCTAATAATTTTTCTTGTTCAAAAATAATATTATTTTTCTCTAAAAATATTTTAATTTTTCTTGCACCTAAACTTTCTTGCGTTCTACATTTTGGACAATGACTTCTTCCATGAATAATATCTGATGGTCTAACTTTCCAAATCATGCCACAAGGGATATGTCGTAATAAAACTTTTGTAGTTTGATTAACATATTCTCCTACTAATTCTAACTAATTATTATAATATCTATTACATTCATTAATAAACTATTGTGGAGTTCTATTACGATATACAGAAGTCTAACAACCACATTTAAGACTCTTAACTAAATTATTTAAAGAACTTCGTCTTATATGCCCACATTTTTTACATTTTACAGTATAATAAGCATGGGTATTCTTAACTTCCACATTTATAATATCATATAATTCTTTTATTTTATTTATTTTAACTTCTCTATCTCTCCAATAACCATGGCAATTTTTACAGCCATATCGTTTATTTTTTGCAAAAAAATTACTAAATTTATTAATTTTAATAATATCCCCGCAGCTTAAGCATTTTATCTCTCCAGGTTTTCCTAAAGTCTCATATTTAACAATTTCAAACTCTTCTTCAGGAAATCTGTTTTTAATTCTTGTGTTTAACTCTTCAAAACTAACCCTTTTCATTTTTAACTCCTTTTTAAATAAATGCTGATTACCTATTATTAAAACTTAGGATTACTCCATATTTCATCTATAAACTTATTTCTACTTTCGTTCCAGTTATTAATTTGGAGTAAATTAATAATGGCATTATAGCTTTAAGGCTTCCCAGCTTTTAACTACGTTTTTCTTAACTCTTCACAAAGTTAAGGGACTATTTATTAATCCTTTGATAAAATAAAAACTCAAAAGTGCTATCTTCACCTTTTATAAAGTCTACAAAAATATCAGGATACTACCTAAAAAAACTAATTATTTTCTTTATTTCAGGTAAATTTTTCCTCAACCGCTACTCAGATAAACCCTGTTTTTGATAACTCTTTTCAACAGACATCTAAAGTAATTCATTTAAATTCATGATCGTTGAAGATTCCTTTCTAAATATTCTTTTTCTATACTTTCATCAGTAAGCCCTTTATCATGCTATTGCATTTTTCTTATAGACTCTTTATAATCAACAAAATCCTAATCTTCTAATTCAACATGATCCATGCCCTTTTCCTTAGCCTATTGTTTATCTTTTTTCATAGCATCTGCATTTCTTTTATCTTGCAAATACTTCTCAATCTATTGCGCTAAAGCCTTATCTTCATAAATTAAACTTTTATTATACGCTTTCAAATCTAAAATAATTTCATCAACAATGTCTTGAGGCTCTTTACATTCATACCTCGGAATCGCACCTTCATTAGCTTCCACCCAATTAACAAGAGCAGAAACAGAATTAACGCCGCCATCCTCTTTCTCTTTATTTTGCGCCTAAGTGAATTTCGCTGCCCGCATCATCGTATCATAGACTCTAGATAGTTTTTGATATGACTCAATATCACCCATGTCTATTGCCTAATTCATTTTTAAAGAAGTCTTACAAATCATCTTTAAAGTATCTATTCGCGCGGCGCCCTGTATGTCAAAAGAGTCCATAAACTATTTATACAACTGTTCAAGAGCAATCCACTGACTTGGTTTATATAATCGTCCCCACTTTAAAGCCAAATACAACTGATCTTCATGTGACAACTCTACTCCAGACCCCAACATATCTTGCTCTGATAAAAAATTCTGTTCTTGGAAAGGGTTTGCTATTGGATTAATATTAAAAGGATTTTCCCCAGTAATCGCGTTCCCTGATAATTCATCCATCTAATTCTTTTGCGTTTCCACACTAACTAAAGTTTGATACTCCGCTAAAGAAATCTTTCCCTCACTTAACTTTACTTTCAATTCAGCCTAAAACTTTTCTCGATTTTCTTTTTCTGCTTTTACTTTTTTTTCCTATTCTTCTTCTATCTATCTCTGAATCTGCTCGGTATCCGCATAAGTATAATCTTTCCATTTCTTCAGCCGCATTTTTGCAAGATATTTTCCAACAACAGACATTCCATTCATTTTTTTAGGATCTTTAGCAAAAGCTCGATCTCTCAAAACATTCCATTCAGCAGGAACGTATGGAACATCAAATTTTTCTAAAATCCATCTATAAGTATCTAACTTAAAATTATCTACATATGCAGTAATACAAGGTTTGCAAATTTCACATTTACTACCATCTTTATAAGTATAAAAATTTACTTCTTTCATTTTCTTACCGCATCGATCACAAATACAATTTCCCATTGCATCTGGCATTTGACCTTTTTTCTCTTCGCTCATAATACCCTCCTTTCTTATTATTATAAAAAAATATTTATTTATTTTTGTCTTTTTTTGACCTCAACTTTTTTATTTCGACAATCTTTACAAAGACTATACCATCCATCTTTTGCGGTTTTATTTTTTGTAAAAAAATATGGATGTGCTAATTTAACTTCATGACACTTGGAACATTTCTTCCATTTGCCTTTTTCTTCAAAAGTATAGTGCCAAACTAGCCAATCTTTTTTTGCGGTCATTGTAATTATTTTTGGAATTTTTTTTCTCCAAATTTTTGATAAATATTCAACAGAATAAGAAATATTATATTTCTATTTTATTTCTTTTAAAATTTCTTTATTAGTTAATCCATCTATCTTATGAATAACTATATCATAATAAATTGGATGCTCTTTCTTTAATGCTTTTTCAATTAAATTATCTAAATCTTGCATCAAATAATATAAATCATTTTCAAAACGTCCCCATGTGTCTTGTTTTATTTCAGAATAATTACACAATAGATGGCAAATATGCTAAGGATTAAAAAGAGAAATAAAACAATTACTAACTGGCTCGCCTTTCTAATTAACTGTAATTTGCTCTTCTAATTCAATTTTATTTATACTTTTAATAATTTTCGATACAAACATAGGTGGTTTATAAGCATTCTTTAAAATATATTGTTCCCGCCGCATCTAAATTAATTGCTTAGTTAATAAATATTTCTTTTTACCTCTAGCCGCCTTTTGTCTTATTTCCAACTTCTTTATTTCTTCAACTAGTTCTCTTAGCCCAGGAACAGTTTCTATATCATCTTCGGTAATTCCAATTTTTGGAACAAGAAAAATATTCTTATCCCCACCAGTCATAAAATTATAAATACCATCTTCCCCATTCTATAATTTAGCAACTAATCCCTAAAAAGAAATCTCTCTTTTATTAACTGTTACCATTCGGTTATCTGTTAAAATTTTTTTCTCTTTTTTATTATTTGGGGTTATTGTTAAATATTTTGTCAATTGTTCTAAATAATATGGAGTAAGTTTCTCTTTAGGAGCTGTATCAATAATTTTATGAATAAGTTTATTTCTTTCTTGCATATCCGTAATAGAATAATCTAATATTGGATAAACAAAAGCATTAACATTATTTTCTTCTTTTTTCTGCTCTCCCATTAAAAACTCCTTTCTACTAAATTCATATTTCTATTATATCAAAAAATTTTTTCATTGTCAAGAGCCATCAAAGAACTTTTTACTTGATTTTTAAAAAAAATTATATTATAATATATTTAAAGAAAAACATATACATAATTCTTAAAATCTTAATGTATATAAAAATAAAATAACAAGAGAGATAAGAAATGTGGGCTAAAGCTAATTACAATATGTCTTTTGATAGGGGGCATTTTAGACAAAATAAATTTTATCAATATGAATATAATAAAACAAAAGAAAAAGTAAACGCAACAACAGAAGAAGGCACTAAACAACAATTATGGACTAAAGATTTTAATATATTATTTGCGCGGGTGCCGTTCAGAGGAGAATGAAAGCGAGGTGTGAAGCAGATCATATCTGCGAAACCGCATGACAAATTTTGAAAAATATAAAAAAGATATTTTAAAAATAATAGAAAAAAATCATAAGTTTTATCTTAATCTTAAAACAAAAAAAATTGAAGAATGTTATAGTAATTTTGGATGTAAAAATTGTGCTTTTGACAATGATGTCATTGACTGTGATTTAGCAACAACAAAATGGTTATTTAAAGAAGAAGATCTTAAAATCACTCAATCACAATATTATTTTTTATTATCTTTACCAAAGGGAACGGGAATTAGGAAACCATTAGAGAGTAAAAATATATATGAATTTAATATGCTTAATAAAATTTTCCAATGGGATATTGGGAAAATATATGGAGAATTACCTATTCTTGCAAATGGATTGTGGTATAATGTGGAAAACTTATTAGAAAATATAACTATAACAAAAGAGGAAGAAAATGAATCATAATACTTTTATACAAGAGTTACAGGAGGAAATATGGGAAAAAATCTTTTAATAGTTAATATAACTCTTAGCGCATTAAATGCTTTTTGTATAGGAGTGGCAATTGGAGGAAAAAATTTAATATGGCCACTAAATTTAATTGCAATGTGTTCATGTTTAGGAGTTAGTATTTATGATATTATAAGACTTTATAATAAAGATTAAAATAACAATAGAAAAAAGAAAGGAGAATGCGGGAAGGCGAGGTATAAAACGTCATATATCTGATGTTACTCTCGTTTCACACCTGCGAAGCCGCACATGAAAAAAGATAAAGTAACACTTAAATTTAAAATCAATCAAGAGAAGAAAGTAATAACATGTCTACTCACTACTCATAATGATATTTATGACATACTCAAAAAATTCCATTTAGAATCATTATGTAAAAAATATACTTATGATGAATATCTCCCCAAGAAAAAGACTTATGTAGGTATTGCGAAATGCTCACCAGAAGATACTTGGAATGAGACTTTTGGTAAACAGCTGGCTAGATATAGAGCGGAACGAGCTAGACAGGTAGATGTTAATAATGAGTTAAAGAAAATTATTAAAGATGCTTATAGATATTTAACTAATCTTTCTATTTATGGAATGTTAGGAACTCCAACTAAGCCAAGAGAAAAGGAGTAATATATGAAAATAATCAGATGCGATAAATGTGGTAAAGAAATGGATATAGTAACGTTAAACACTCAAACAACAGTGCTGCCAACATATGACATTGTTAGAAAAATCCCTGGATTAAATCATACAACTGCTTCAGTAGATTTATGTCCAGAGTGTGAAAAGAAATTTGATATTTGGTTAAAGACAAAAGAAGAATGAGAGAAAGGAGGCGTGCGGGAACGCAGGTGTGATGCCGTCATATATCTAGGTTCCCGCAAATCAAAATGCATATAATACTTGGTTTTTTTGGTGGATGGTGTATTTCTAGAGGTTTTAGAACAAAACAATATGATATTTTAGTAATTGGGATAATAACATTGATGATAGGATGTTATTTAGGAATTAATATCTAACAAAAGAAAAGGAAATGAGTATGATAGAAATAAGAGACGATAAATTATATAGAACATTCCCAATAGATAAAGATGTAGATAAAACAGAATTAGTAATAACAAGAGAAGAATTCCAAAAGGCTCTCTTAGAATGGGGTTCAGAAATAGGGAGATGGGTTTCTGTTAATGAAAAATTACCAAAACATCCTGGAACATATATAGTATTTGGAAAAGATTTAGAATGGATCAAAACTTGGGAATGTGAATTCTTTCTAGGTGAATGGCGCACTAATTTTCATGAACCACAAATAATAGCATGGTTGAGTGTGCCTAATTTATATTAAAAACAAGAGAAAAAAGAAAAAGGAAGGAGGCGGGGAGCCGCTTGAGAGATCTTTTTAATGAGGTACTAAGCGGTCTTATACCTGCAAAACCGCATGATTAATTGTATAAATTGTTGTGTCGCCGCTTTTAAAGATGACTATTGCACAGATGAGTTTTGTGATAAATATAGAGTTATAGGGAATGGCGATGATTTTGTTAAAAAATATATAAGACTGCCGCACAAGAAAGGGAAATGGATTGCATTAAATGAAGTTTTTTGGACATGCTCAGAATGTAAGGGATATACAATTGATGCACTTGAAAAAATTGAAATGAACTTTTGCCCTAACTGTGGAGCAGATTTAAGGGAAGAAGGGGTGTAATTGCATAGAAAAGATAAACATATAACATTTATAAATGACATGAATGATGTAAAAGAAATAATATAGGGTGATGATTTAATAATTCGTTTATCTGATTAGTGGTTAATTACAAATGTAGAAATAATTCGAGATACTTTTCAAAATCCGCAACATAATACTAATTATTGGATGGATGATATTGAAGAGTTACGACTTGTAGTCAAAAGGAAAAGGAAAAAAAATGAGAGAAGAACTTAATAGAATTGGAGATAATTTATATTATGACCAAATATTTGAGGAATATGATGATTATCCAATAGTAAAAAGAACGCTGATTATGACAAAGAAAATATTCCAGGAGTGTTATAAAGAATGGATAGAGGCGGGAAAGGCAGATGTGAAAAACGATATGTCTGAGGTTAGTGACGCGTCCAACCTGCGACGCCGCATAGGTAAATAAAATGAAAGACATTAATAGAATAACTATAATCCTTATTGTATTATGGGTTGCGATGATATTAATATATGTGGCTATAGGCTTTTCATTAAGAGGTGAAGAAATGAGCTTAGGGAGCGATTATATGGCGGATTATGAGTATGAAAAAGATCAGGCTATTTATAAATTGGAGTATTTAGAAATTAAAGCGATGAAAGATGCTTCCCGCGGGATTTGGTATGATAAAGAAGGTAAGATGCATAATGTTAATGAAATGGAAACTTCATATATAGAAAATTGTATACGGATGTTGGAGAGAAATAAATCGCCTTTTTTGAAGTATTATGGGCCCATGTTTGAAAAGGAATTGGATAAAAGAATTATTAATTGGGGGTGAAAAGAAGGGATCGAAGATCCCTTCCTAATGTTATGGAATATCAGATAATTTTGTCGGAGGAAGATATTAGATCAATTCTTGCTAAAGAATTTAATGTAGATATTGAAAATGTTGTTATGGATAAATATGCGGAGGTTCATGGTATTGCAATAGAAGCTATTATACGAAATGAGCAATCGGTGCAGAAGCCGCTTGATAGAAATACGGTTAAGATTGGTATTGAAGTTGATGATGGAGAATTGGATAAAGCTTTGGAAAAAATTAGACAAACTAAAGTAGAACTTTCATCAATTCAGGCTTTTGATAAGAATAGGGTTTTGAGAGCAATGGATGACTATTGTCATTATGAGTGTTATTATAATGGAGAGGGTGGTTGTCCAGATTGTCAATTTACTGAACTTAGGAGTGTAGTGAAAAATGAAATGGAATGAAGTTTCAGATAAAACTGTGTCAATCTCAAAAACGGGGTAGGTGTTAACGAATGTTGAATGCCCTAAGTGTGGGGGAATGTATTTGGATGATTCATTGATTTTGACAAGCTATCCTGTGAAATATAAATATTGGTGTCCTTGTGGATGGGTAGGTTACGCTCATGTAAGAAGTGAGGGGAACGAGTGGGTTTTTTGATCCTCTTCGTAAATTAGTTTTGAAGAAAGTTTTGTGAATTATTATTATATTATACTTTTTGATTTTTAAATACAACTTGGAGAGTTTTTTTGTGAATTATTATTATTATTATTATTATTATTATTATTATTATTATTATTATTATTATTATTATTATTATTATTATTATTATTATTATTATTTAGTCTTTTGATTTTAAAACTAGTCTTGGAGAGTTTTTTGTGGAGATCAAACCCATTTTCATTTTTAAAAAAAATTTTTTCCCGAAAATCACCCCCCAAACATTATGCTAGTTGCCAGGTTCCAGAAAAAATTCAAACGAACACCTAGGCGGGAGTGGCGGCCGCAATTCAAAAATGATTCAATCATTCACTTATCTATCTCTTGAATGAAAAAGAACTTAAACAAAAACCTAACATACAAAAATCATGCACTTTATTCATTATCAACTAAAGAATCTTTTCTTTGACTAACAGTTACATTTCTCTTGCTTCGTCGGCTCGAGCGCACTTGGCTCGAGCCGGTTTTTTATTTTACATCCGTTTCCAACTTTTTCCAAATCCATTTCCAAGTTAGTCTGCGCTAACCCTTTTTCCTAAAACATGCCACTTTTTAGCTTTTTTTTGCATTTTTTGGAATGTGGCACTTTACTCTAATAAAGTGCTAATACTTCATTCCGCAAAAGTAGTGAAGGAATGCCACCTGTTAAAAGTTTCACAAGCTACGGGAGCATTGCCAGTTTATTCTAAAAATTGTATTTACCATTTCTTACCAATTACTTACATCATACCACCTGGAAGATCATTCCTCTGCAGGAAGTTAGTTAGTTAGAGAAGACTGACTCACTGAAAAGTGATCTCACACCTAAAGAATAATGTAAACTAAGTAGAACACAATCAACTAACGAACATCATTGATGATAACAATAATACAATGAATCAACTAACATACATCAAACAAATATAACATAATACAATTAGTTTAATCAATGTATTATGTTATTTAATGTAATGATTCTTTGTATACTAATAATTAGTAAGATCAATAATTAGTATTAGAAACCGTTTGTTATACTTGTTAGCAATTTATTGATAATGTTTTGATAAATATCTAAAAGGATAATGCGCTTGATTGATAAAGATGGCAAAAAGAGTTGGTCACAACTAACTGTCATTGCTAACGATTTTAGGTACGATGATTGTTAAAGATTTAACAATCTAATTGTCAAACGCAATTAAAGGGAATTAGTCTATTCTAACCTCTGCGGCACGGTGATTGTTAAAACATTCACAATCTAATTGCACAGTGCAACAATAGTGTCAAGCACTTTAATACAGTAAAGGAGTAATGCACTAATGTAGTAATAAGCCAATGTATTAGCACAGTAAAGGATTAAAGGACTAACGCATTAGTGTTTTAATGAAGTGAAGTGATAAAGAGATAAAACACTTTAATACATTAAAACATTAAAGATCAAAAGAGAAATAATGGAAGAAAAAATTTTCTCTTTTTTATTAAATTAGTAATTGACATTCTACTTCAAAAAAGTATAATAATACTTGTAAGAAATAAACTTGAAGGATCAAAAGAGAGGAAGCAATTAAATGAAAAGACTTGTTTACAGATTGGTTGATAATTTTATCTCTTTAGTGTTAGATACTCACAAAAGGTTGACGGTAAAACCTTTAATTATTGAGATCCAAGATCTACCAGATGTAGAAATAGATTGTCCTTACTTCTGGAATTAAAAAAATAATAAAATATTTTTCAATACCCGCTTGACAAAACACTCAAGCGGGTTTATACTATAATCAAGTTAAGGAAGAACAACAAAAGAAGGGAGAACGAAATGAATAGTAAGCATTGGAAAGCAGATCGGAAAAGAAGAAATGAAGCTATTAGAATGATCGGTGAAGGAATCGAGATCACAAGAGTGGTTATTGATAGAGGACACGAAAACGGTGCGGAGATCCATACAATCAGTACAACAGGGATTATAACTATCTATAACCAGAGAACAAAAAAGATGATTACAAAATTAATCGCCAGACCTGGACAATTAAAAAGATTCTGGAAAGAAGAGGAAATACCCGCAGATTTAAAACAAGTGTGTCGAGAACACCAAAAGGCACACTATAATAGTTACTAAAGAGTCTGAAAAGACTCTTTTTTTAATTGCGGCGACTAATAAAAATAAATAAAAAATTTTTAAAAAAGTGTTGACTTTTTTATTTTTATCATTTATACTATAGATAGTTAAAGATCACAGTTAAGGAAAGGATTAGGTCATGAAGAGAAAAACTATAATTGAAATGTTAAGCTTTTTCTTCCCAGTAGAAAGAATTGATACTTATACATTTTGCTCTGATATCGATTTATACAGCACAGATTATAAGGAATGTGTGTCGATTGTTTTTAATGAAAGTGGAATCTTAACAGAATCTTATTAAAGGAATAGGGAGCTTTTAGCTCCTTATTTTTTTACAGCAAACATTATTTGTATACAAATAATTGACGTTTACAATAGTTGGGTGCCGAAATATTTTACCACAGTCCTTCGCAGTTTGTCAAGACTAATTTTACAAAAAATCGAGAAAAAATTTTTTTCCTAAAATGCTGGGTTAGTGTTGACTAACTACCTCAAATTATGGTACAATAATATTCCTGAGAGGGAGAGAGATAGATCTTCCTAAAATCTGGAAAAATCCAGACCATTTCCAGAAAATGGATGAACTACCAGATTCTCCCAGACCAGTCCAATTCTGGATTATACCGACGTCACCGCATAGGCGTTCTTATTCCAGAACCTTGTCTATAGGCGTTTCATCTTTAGAACTGTAAAAAATTTGAATATGAAAAAAATTTTTAAACTTTGAATCTGCCTATTGACAAAATAAAAAATAAATGATATACTATAATCAAGTTGAGGGTAAAAACAAAAGAGAGGTGTGAATATGAATTATTTTGAAGAATTAATCAACCAGTGCGATTATGATGAACTGCTTCATTTTAAAGATAAAATCGATGAAGAGGTTGAACAAAGAAAAACCAAAATGATGATTAAGTTGAAAAAAGAACTGTTTACTATTTTGAAGGCAATGAAAAGAGTTAATCCTCATGAAGCCTTAATTGATAATTGCGATTGCGAATATTATCTTAATGTAGAGGATTTATTATACCATATCAAATTTAATTAAAAAAGGGGTTGACAAAACCCTTGATCTAGTTTATAATAAGTATGTAAGTTGATGAAGGACAAAAGAAAGGAAGTTAATATGAATATTGAATATAAAATTAATATTTCTCTTTCTGAGGAAGAATATGCAACTATCAACGAAGCCCTCCACACATTAGATAATATTGTAGGTGAATTAACTAATCACAAGGATAAAAATGAATCAATGCGTATTTTATGTGAGGAAACTGCTATAGTATGGATAGAATTGGCTCACTTACTGCGTTTATTAGAAGGAGAAAGTGAAATAGAATGAAGAATAAAAATACATATTATGTAATTGCGGTCTGCGCCAGACCGTCCCTTAAAACTAAATACGGGGAATATCCTTTCTCATTCAAATCAAGAACTTCCGCACGACAAAAGATACTCTCATTTAGTAACGGCTGGGGAATCGAGATCCTCGACCAACCAGAGAATTATCAAAATAAACCTATGGACTGTTGGAAAACTAAAAACAGGTGGTTAATTATTGAAAAAAAATAAAAAACCATTGACAAAATAAAAAAGGAATGTTATAATAATTATACAAGGTAAGAGAAAAACAAAAGATAAAAGAAAAAAGGTGTGAGAATGATAAAAACAATTTTCTTCGATATGGACGGCACAATAGCAGATCTGTACGGAGTAGAAAACTGGTTAGACTACTTGATTGAATCTGATACATTTCCTTATGAAATAGCTAAACCGTTACTGAGATTAAGTGCATTAGCTAAAATCCTTAATAGATTACAGAGAGAAGGTTATAGACTGGGAATTATCTCTTGGTTAAGTAAATGCGGAAACGCAGACTACAATCAGCGAGTAACCGCCGCAAAAGAAAAATGGTTAAAGACACATTTGAAAAGCGTCCAGTTTGATGAAATTCATATTGTAAAGTATGGAACAAATAAAGGTATTTATTGTCACTCAAAATTAGATATTTTATGGGACGATGAAGAACAAAATAGAAAAAATTGGCCTGGAATTGCCTATGATGAAACTAATATTTTAAAAGATCTTAGAGAGCTAACTCTCTAAGATTTTAATTTGATTTTTTAAAAAATTTTTGATATAATAAACTTGAGGAAAAATTTAAAAATGAAATAGGGGAATTTTAATATGATTTTATTTTAGAATGAGTTAATAAAACCAATTACCGGATATTAGGATTATTTTATTTCTTCTTTTGGGAGAGTTTGGAGTAATAAAAGTAATAAATGGTTGCACCAATCTTTGCGAGGAGATAAAAAAATTAATAGTATGTATTTATCAGTTTCATTGGGGAAAAATGGAAAATTTAAAAGTTTTTCAGTTCACAGATTAGTTGCTCAAGAATTTTTATCTAACCCTAATAATTTACCACAAGTAAATCATAAGGATTAGAATAAGTTTAATAATAAAGTTGATAATTTAGAATGGTGTTCTAATAAATATAATATGACATACGGAAATAGATTAAATAAAATGGTTTAGACAAAATGTAAAAATGGTTTTATAAAAGCAGTTGTACAATGTGATAAAAAAACTCATCAAGAAATTCAAACTTTTCCAACTGCAAAAGCTGCATATTAGGCAATAACAGGAGAAAAAGATACTGGATCAAAAAGCTGTAATATTGGCGCGGTTTGTCGAGGAAAAAGAAAAAGTGCAATAGGATTTTGGTGGAAATATGTAGAATAAAATTTAAAATTAAAAATGCCACATGGGAGCATCCAAAAATTCCCATGTGGCATCTAGCTTTTGAGCGGCGCGCGAGCTATGGTCTCGCGCCGAAAATCCATTATACCATGCTCCCAGCAATTTGTCAAGACTAATTTTCAAATTTTTTAAAATTTTTTCATTTCCTGAAATTACCATGTGGCACGCAACAGATGCCACCACCGCAAAGGAGATTATTGACTATGACAACTATTGACCTTACTAATTATCGTACTGTACAAATAGTTTTTGATGATTTTTTAACAATGAATATATCTGGAAATTACTTTGATATATCCCACAAGATTGAATGGGCGTTCCAGAATTATCCATTTAAGAATGCCACTGTCACAGATGTAAAAACAAGGGAATTGTTAATAACTGTAAAAAATGGATAAAAAATTTATTTAAAGAATTTTAAAAAATCGATTGACGATTTTTAAAAAATTTGTTATACTATAAAAGAAGTCAGAGGTAATAAAAAATAAAAAAAAAGCACTTAAAAAAATTAAAAAAGTACTTGACAATCTTAAAAGCCTCTGATATAATAAAGATGTAAGTTAAAGAGTTACAAATCAAAAGAGAGGTACACTATGACTAAGAGAGAAATGTTCAATGCAATCCTGTCTGTAGAAGCTGTCGCTGCAAATGAAGAAATGGTTAATTTTATTAATCATGAAATCGAATTACTTGACAAGAAAAAGGCTTCTTCTAAGAAGCCGACTAAAACTCAGTTGGAAAATGAAGGTTTCAAGGCTGAAATTGTAGCCTTCCTGACTGAAACTGATGGTATGCGTAATATCAAAGAGATTCAGGCAGAGATTGACAATCCAAAAATAGCCGCTATGAGCAATCAGAGAATTACTCACCTGCTGACCGCACTCCGCAAGGAAGAAAAAGTTATAAGAGAGTACATTAAAAAAGTCCCTTATTTCTCTATCGCACGGTAGTACAACAAAAGAGTGAGGATTTAAACAATCCTCACTCTGATCTAACTAAAACTAAGTGGGAGGACGGTTATGGATAAAGAAAAATTAATAAATAAAATCATACGGGAATGTGAAAAAGAGGGCGAACCCGTTACCCGTTCTGAAGCTGAAGAAATGGCAGAAATGGAAATTAAAGCCAAACGGCGTTATGAGAAATCAAATAAAAAACGCAAACCCGCCAAAAGAGAAAGAAAAGTTGATTCAACTAAGAAAAGACTTTTAACAGATTGTAGAATTTTATTAGAAGGATTAGGAGCGAATATAATCAATGTAAAAACCGAAACAGAACTCACCTTCAGTTTTGAAAATGAAGAATATAGTCTTAAACTTATCAAACACCGCAAAAGTAAACAAGGGGCGTGATAATATAATTAAAACCAACTATTACCTACTTGTCACAAAGACAGGCAATATCCCTGTAAAAACTAAAATAAAAATTAACTCACTGTCTATTGCGAATTGTTTCTATGAGGATGTGTTTAGTTTTTATCCAATTAGTTTTATACAGTATGTAATTGCGGGAGGGCGTTAAAATGAGTTTAGATAAATCCATTGAACATGGAAAAGAACATAGAAAACCATATTTTGGAAGTAAAAGTATTGATAAATCCTGTAAAAATCATGGCGATTGTCCATGGTGTGAAGAAAACCGCCTTTACAAAAATATCAAAAGAATCCAAAAAATGGATTCTATGTTATCAGAATATTTTTAGGAATCCTAACGGGTTCCTTTTTTAATTAACGATAATGGAAAAGATGTTATTGCATTTGAGGACGCAAACTATGACACAGTATTAATATTTGAATTTAACGAAAAAGATGAGGTTACTGAAATTATTATATAAAAATAAAATAGGGGTTGACAATCCCCTGATCTAATGCTATAATTTACTTGTAAGTTAATCAAGAGAAAAGAAAGAAGGGATGTAATTATGGCACATAAACATTTTTATGTAACACTCGACACTGAAACTTGTGGTTCTTTAGGAAGCCCGCTTGTCTATGACTTAGGATACACAATTCACGATAGGCAAGGGAATATTTATGAAAAACGTTCCTATGTAGTCCGTGAAATCTTTTACGGCGAAAAAGAAAAAATGCGTACCGCCTATTATGCAGATAAATTGCCTCAATACAGAAAAGGAATTCGCTCCGGAAAATGGAATATTGCAAGTTTTTGGGCAATTAGACGAGAACTATTGGATTTAATGGAAGATTATAAAGTTAAGGCGATTATAGCCTATAACGCCGCATTTGACGTAAAAGCGTTAAATTCAACTTTGAACTACCTAACTAAATTCGATAAAGAACAGACTTTTTTTAATAAAGAGGTTACAATTTGGGATAGTTGGGGAATGGCTTGCCAGACCATTTTAAAACAAAAAACATTCTTTAAAATGGCTTTAGATAATGAATGGATGTCTGAGGCGGGAAATGTTAAAACAAGTGCAGAAACAGCGTTCCGATATATAGATAAAGATATTGAGTTTGAAGAATCACATACAGCCTTAAATGACGCACTAATTGAAACGGCGATTTTTTCAAAGTGTATCGCAACTAAAAAGAAAATGAACAGGGAAATTTTGGCAATGCCATGAAAAATTCCACAGCCCGATTTTAAAAAATATTGTAAAGAAAATAGGTAATAATTTACAGGTGGTATATGCGGATGCCACCTTTTTCTATATTTTACCAATCCCAAAATTTACCAGCTCCCGCCAGTTGGGTTTAGTTGGGAGCATTTTGGTTCTGTGGATTTAATTAGGTTTGGTGGCATTTGGTCGGCCCGACAACGCAGGCGTCGGGCCGAATTTCCATTATACCACCCGCTGCAACTTTTGTCAATAGAAAAATCGAAAAAATAAAAATAAAAAAATTTTCCCAAAATGCTTGACGGCTTCCCGCACATGTGATATACTCTATTTGTAAGTGAGAGAGAACAACAGAAAGGTGGTAAACCATGAAAGTTATCTACTGTCCTGTAAATGGCTTTGATTGTCCTTATTTTGACGCTAATGGGTGTTGTATGATGTATCCTAACACAGACCCTATTAAAGAATGTGATGATTTTCAATTCTTCTGGAATAAGGGCGACAATTACATTACCGAAATTAAATAAAAGGCTTGACAGCCTTTTGATCTTATGCTATAATAAGTTAGGATTTAATCCTGACTGACCAAGTCAAGAGAAAATAAAAAATAAAAAATTTTAAAAAACTCTTGACAAATAAAAAATTAAATGTTATAATAAGTGTGTAAGATAAAGAAAACACACAAAAGAAATGAGGTATGATTTATGACTAAAAAGGAAATGTTCAATGCAATCAGAGCTATCGTTATTGACAATCAGGAAATGGTAGAATTCATCGACCATGAGATTGAACTCCTCAACAGAAAAAGAACTTCTTCTAAGAAGCCTACAAAAACGCAGATTGCTAATGAAGGCTATAAGGCGGAAATCGTTGCTTATCTCACTGAAATAGACGGGATGAGAAACATTAAAGAAATGCAGGCGGAGATTGATAATCCTGAAATCTCTGTAATGAGCAATCAGAAAATCACTCACTTGTTGTCGGCACTTGTTAAAGAGGAAAAAATTGTAAAAGAGTATATTAAAAAGACCCCTTACTATTCTATTGCACGCTAATAAATAGGGAGCTGAAAAGCTCCCTGATCTTTTCAAAAGAAGGGAGTCCTACATGATTTATAAATTAGGTAATAAAAATATAAAAATTCCAGATGAAGAAATTTCTAAAAATATGCGAATTCTGGAAATCTCAAAAGATGAAGCTATACAGATGTACCTTGAAGATGAAGGATACATTATCAACGAAACTGTAGAAGAACTCACTAAAAAGGCAAAAGAGAACAAAACAGCTAAAATTAACGCGAAATCCGCAGAAAAAAGAAAAAAACCAATCAAAAGAGAACGAAAACCTGATGAAGAAAAAGAAAATTTAATAAAAATACTTGCGGCAGCGCTGAAAAATGAAGGAATCAAAGCTGAAATCACAAATAAATCTAAAATTATTGAGTTTTCTGTTGGAAATAATGAATATAAGTTAGATTTAATTAAGAAAAGGGCGAAAAAATTATGAATAATAGAATGTATCATGTTGATTCAGCTGAATATGTTATTGTTAGTACCTATTGAGAAGCAAAAGGATTCTGGTTTAATATTTTTTTCGGATGGAGGAAAACAGATTCAAATAATTATGCCCATTTTAAGATGTTTTCTAAGGACTGGAAAACAATTGATACTCAAATAAAATATTATTATAAATTCGTAAAAAAGGCTTGACAACAAGCCTGATCTAACATATAATATATTTGTAAATTAAAGAAAATCAAAAGAAAGAGGTAAATATGAAAAATCAAATCATCGATATTAATAGAACAGATGTTCCACCTATGGTAGCATTTCATTTTAAAAATTCTTTAAAGCCTTTTATTCTTGTTAAAAATGAAGTTGAAGATTCTATTTTTGTTAATTTAACAGAAAACACTTGTTTTGAATGGGAAAACTTACCTTTTTATGATTTAGAATTTTATACAAAAGAAAATGATGAAGATTTTTGCGGAGTAGAATTATTTTCTAAATTAAAAATATTTTAAAAAAGAGGGGTTGACAAACCCTCTGATCTTGTCTATAATATACTTGTAAGTTAAAGAAAATCAAAAGAAAGAGGTAAAATATGAAAATTTATGTTGTAACAGAAGTTATTGATGACGAATACGGATATACAGAAACTATTGCTGTATTTTCTTCTCAAAATAAAGCAGAGGAATTTGTTAATAAAAACCAGTATCAATGGAGCGCTTGGTTTATGGAAGAGGGCGAGACAAGAGATGCTCTAAAAATTCATGTATTTGAATTAGATAAAGCGCCTGTTATAAAATGGGAATGAAAAGAGTAATGTGGCATTCGTGCCACATTTTTTTATTGCGGCAGTTAGTGGTATAAAACTCGTCCAACCTCGTTAGTTGGATCTAATTAGCTGGATCTTGTTTGAGTTGGGTTTAGTTGGGAGCACTTGGGTCTAGTCCATTTTGGTCGGCCCGCTGGCTCAGGCCAAGGGCTGCTTCACCAACTCCAGACCCATATGGCATTTTTTGCTAGAACCTTGAATTTTTTGATTTCCTCCCTGTATTTCCCGAAAATGAGGTACCTCTCATTCTATACCTAGGTTTACCGCTTCCCCCACTTGAAAATTTAAAAAATTTTTGTTATAATATATATGTAAGAATAAGAAAGGAGAAAAGTATGGATCTATATGAAGCTCTAAAGAACGGGACTTCAAGAGAAGAGTTAGTAGCTACTTTTAATAAAGAACTCGATGAAGCAAGCGACCGCCTTCAAGAGGAGAAGGAAGCTATCACCGCTAAAAATAAAAAACTCACCGACGCCAGGAAACTGCTAACGGCCGCTATTAGAAACTATGCAGAGGTGTATGGCTTTGATTTTGCATTTACCGAGGATAGTGACTTTGAAAAGGTAGTTGAAGAAATTGAAGATAACCTAAGTAAAGTTAAGCACCTTATCTATAAAACAAGAGGTAAGGATGGAGGTATGGATATTCTCTTGAATTTCGTTAAAACTCTTTGATGAATAACCGTCAATAAGATGATTAGCCTAGCTAAATGAAGCTAGGTTAGTTGTCGTGGACGAGGGTCTTGGTCAAGCTAAAAAAGGAAGAACTGGTACTAGTCTCGTCTCACTACAACCTCATGATTTTTCATAATTTTTTCACAACCTCATAATTTTTTCTCAATTTTTTGATTTTTCACAACCTCATAATTTTTCATATTTTCTTATAATTTCTCGTGATTTTCTCATAATTTTTCATTTTTTTATTTTTACATTTATTATAATCCTTATAACCTTCCCTTTTACCACTCTATACCCTTCACTATCAACATAATCTCATTACTTCATTATTCCTATTGTTATATCTTCATTCCTCTTATTAATCTATATACCCCTTTATCTCTTCCTATCAATTTTATCCATACCCCTTTTTTGCTCATACTTATCCCATGCTATTGTTGAACACACTCCTAACCCTACCATACAAAATATTCCCAATATAATTAAAGTAAAAGAAATTATCATTTTTCTCCTTCCTTTAATCAATCATCAAAAGCAACCATAATTAATACCAACATAAATAATATTTCAACCATCAAAAAAATCATATCTTTTACCCCTTATCAATAGCATCAATCCTTATTTTATAAATTCATCTAACACCAATATAAACACTAATGCTAATTCTATTGTAATCAAGCAAAAAGAAACTATTCCCATTATATATATCTCCTTTTTTATCTTATATAATACAATAATAAAAAACCATTTATTCAAGTTTACTTATCATCAAAAACAACCTTAACTAACACCAACACAAACAATATCTCAACTATTAAAAAAACCATAACACCCTTTCCTTAACTCCATATCTTCTTTTATACAAGAGCAAACAAAAAAAACACACAACTCCTTTACTAAAATCATTCCAAATTTTAACAATCCAATATCCTCTCTTCCTTCAAAAGTAAAATCCTCTCATAAATTTTAATTTCATTTTTTAAAACCATTTTTCTAAATTTTAATTTCATTTTAAGAAGCGGGTACCGGTACCTCTCAACCTACCTGAGATAAATATAGCATCCAGGGTTAAGAAAACTATTAAAATGTACTCAACTTTGTATTTTTCCTACAGATTTTGGTAGCGTTAAAATAGTCTTTTTTTAGAAATCCCTGTTTTTCTTGTTTTTTTACTTTTACCCATTTTCTTAAATAATTTTACCTATTTTTTAGACTCCTAGCTTTCATCGTTCGGAATCGGCGCCCCTTGCTTGGGGCGAAGCCCCAAGCAAATAATTTTTTCTATATATTTTTTATATTAATACTATTTTTCAATTATATCTAAGTCAACCTATTTTTAATTCAAACCTATAATAATTATTTAAAAATTCAATAAATTAGAACATTTTTGATTTTTTCTTAGAAATTATATAATATAATATAATTTCTAAGAAAATTATTGATTTGTTCTAATTTATTAAAATTTTTATTCTTTTATTACCACCTTTTTATCATCAAAAAACAAATTCCCTTTCACTTCCGTCCCCTAACAAAATGTATAAGTACCTACCCTCTGCATATCAATTATATTTTCATTTTTTAACATTTTTTTTACATCACTAATTTGACTTTGACTTAAATTAATATATTTTTTTAAATCTTTATCTGTTAAAGGACTTATTCCTTTATACTAGTTTATTCTATATGCTTGCCAAACTTTTATTAATTGAACTACCTTCATAGCTTGTTTGTTATATTTCTTAGCTATCTCTCTGCATTGTTTTAACATATTAATAGTTAATATATGCTATTTTTCACAAGATTCTTCAAAAGATACGTTAATACGGCTGCCTTCCTATGATACAATTAGCGGCTACCCCTATTTATTACCATACTTTTCTAAAGTCTCATTCAATAAAACAATATTCTTTTTATTATGAGATAATCCTAAATAATCTAAAAAATTCTATCTAGTTCCCTTAAAAACACAAAATTGAGTTGCTGCAATTCCTATTATAATTAAACAAACTAAATCATCCATTTTAATAGAATCAAAAGGAATATAAATTTCTTCTTTTATTTCATCATACATCGTTAAAGCATGCTAAGGAGCAACTACTTCATAATAAATTCCATCTAAACTCTGACATTTAATCAAGTCTATCCCATATTTTTTTCTAAGTGATGTAGCTACTTTATTAAACTTGGTTTTAATAGTGCTCATAGAATACCCATAGGCCTAACTTAACTACTAGGCTGTCATTGTAATAACAAAATCTTGCATAATATTAAAATCTTCCTTTTCTATTTTTTAAATAATTCCCAACTAAAGACTCTTTAAAATTATTATCCATTAATAATAATTTTTTAACATCTCTAATTTGAATCTCTGAAAGCCCCGTTAAATAAGAGATATTATCATAAGAAAGGGTATCTCCACAAAAACAAAATTCCATAACAATCCAACACTTTATAAGTTGGAAAAATTTATCTTTATTTTTATGATATTTATTTACAATTTCTTCACAAGATTTTATTATATTTTCTAACTTAATTTGATTTATCATATTATTCTTCGGAAAAATGATAAATACATCTTCATCTATATCATATCTTATATATTGTTTTTCAGCAAGCTCTTCCAATACCTCTTTTAATTCTAATAAATTATCATCATTAATTTCAATTCCAACACTCTCTAAAAATTCTGCGGGGGTCCCCCTAAAAGCCGCACAAGGGGCCGCCAATATTCCCTCAAGAGCAAAAAATCTAAAGTTTTCTCGATTTAAAATCTCTTTGTTTAATTTTTTCTTTATTTCTTCATATAGATGTATGTCTAAATCTTCTACTATATAAGTATTAAAAATATTGTTTTTTACTAACTTCTTCCCATATTTTTTTTCAAATGACTCTGCGGTTCGTTTAAAATTAGCCACCACACTTTTTTCTGAATACCCATATTTAAAACAAAACTCTTTAAGAGTCATCATTCTTTCTAATCTATCAAAAAAAGTTTCTTCCATTTTATTTTTCTCCTTTTTTAATTATTACAACAATTTTTGTTGATTTTCTATATTTTATATAAAAATTATGGGAAGAAAATTATCCAACTTTGTCCAAAAAATTTTTACCCATTTTTTTAACAATTTACCCAAGCAGTAAATTTTTTACCCAAAAATTTTACCCATCAATCACCTTCAATAGTTTAAACTCTCATCCTCTCCATCATCGGCATCCACAACAGCCCCCTAGTTCAAACTCTCATCGTCTCTCCATCTCTTCTTAAATGCGGTTTCCAGCTATGAAACGCTTCTAACCGCCGCTTCTTTGATCTCATTCCGCAAGACCTTACGTTTTCTTAACATACGTCGCCGCTCTTCTCTATTCATTTCAAATCATCCTCCCAAGAGTCAACTACCTTATAAACTGCCGCCAGCCGCTCCTTTAACACTCTCTCTTGTCTTTCAACATTATTTAATCTTTCAATAATTACTACACTCAAATAACTATTAATAATCTCTATCACCAAAACAGATACAATCAAAACTAATAAACAAATAATCATGCGCGGTCGTCGCTTAAGGGATCTTCTTCACTGGTCCCGCCGCAACTCTCCTCCTCTCTACTTTCTTCTATTATTATTTCTTCAAAATCTACATCAATCAAAATTTCTTCCTTCTTCTCTTGTAGGCACTCTTCTTTACCAAAATCCATTCTTCTCCCTTGATACCAAGGAACACTACACATTCCATTCTCATCTATTGCCAAAATAGGTTTTAAACAAATACCCCTATCATCCTCATAGGGGCATTCCCGCATTTTACATCTTATCATTCACTTCTTCCTCAACAGCATCACTAATAGAAGTCCATTTAATAACTACTCCATAACCGATATCGCCTTTCTCATTATTAAAAGAAGCAACCGCCCTTACATCTTCTATTGATTCTGCTAATTTCATTGCGGCTTCTTCAGTCTTCTTACCTTTTGGAAATACCACCCCGAATGAACCATTACTTAATATTTCTCTAATTTTATTTTCTTCCATAACTTCTTCTCCTTTTTATCCTTATTTATATTACTATTATAATATAAATTTTTCATTTTGTCCATCTTATACTGTCATACACCTACTTTACTTTTGACTTTTAAAAAATTTTTTGTTATAATATATATGAACATAAGTTATAACTTTCTTATTATTATATTTAAAGGCGGAAGTCGCGCGAAGCGCGATCTCTCCGCCTCCTGGAGCTATTATGAAAGAAAGAGAAATTAAAGAATTAATTAATTTATTAAATAAATGGGAATTAGATTGTACTAATCATCGCTGTATTAATTGTGAATATGGAGTTATAAGAACTTATCCAAATACTTCTGATTATGTTATTTGCCCTTTTTATTTGGTAAAAGACATGATTTCTAATAACTATCATGGCTGAATAAGAGGTTAATAAAAAAAATTATGAAAAATCCAATTAAAATATTAAAATTTATAATTAAAAAACCAGAAAACCCACTTCCTCCTCATATTGTACCTACTTATAATATAGGTAAAAAAATATCAAAAGAAGAGGTGTGCTGGCATAATGAAGATGAGTATATAGTAATGAAAGAAGATGGCTGGCGAATAATTTTTGTGGTAAATCACTTCAAAAATAAGTCTCATTATGAAATTCAAACCCCAGAAGGTTATTATTTGCCTGTATTTTATCATGATATATATAAAGCCATAGAAAGAATCAATGAAGAAAGAAATCAGGTAAAATAAGCCTGTCCGCTTGATTTTATATAAAAATTGTTATATAATATATATAACAAAAGAAAGGAAGTGTGTTATATGTCTTATACAATGCTACTTACATTAAATGAAATCATCATTGCTCTCTTAATTACTATTGGCTTGTATGAAGGATATGCTTTTTATAAAGATTACAAAAGGAGAATTAAAAAATGATATTCATACACATTTCAACGCTATTGATGACACATGCCTTTTGTTTCATTATAGGAAGTTTATTTGGTACTTTTCTTATTACAATAGGTAAACAAAAATGATTTTTTATTTATTGACGACTTTTCTTTTCTTTTGTCTTGAACTATTTTTTGGACTATTGATTTTTTATATGATTATTATAGTCTTTGAAAGGTATTTAAACAATAGAAAAGAAGATGATAAACCCATATTTTATGAAAAATTTTTTAATAAACTATTTAATAGAAAGGGAAATAAATAATGGTTACGAATATAAAAACAATAAATGGTATTCCTTATAAAACTAATAATCCTCTTAAATCAAAAAAAGAAAAATATTTATATACAGATAAATATCTTGTTAAAGAAGATGAAGAAGGTTGGAAATTAACTATTGTAGTTAATCATCTTGAACATAAGTTCTGGTATGAGATTCTGACCCCTTATGGAACATATCTTCACTACACAACTGAAAATATATATGAAGCAATAAATAGAATACATAATGAGAAAATGCGGGAATGGCAGGTATAAAACGCTTCCAACCTGCGTCACCGCATTCTTCTTTCTATTGTTATATCATTTAACCAAAACTGTTAATCACATCTTTATTTTTTTAAAAATTTTTGATATAATATGTATATAAAATAAAGGAAGAAAAATAATTGAAAGGGAGTGTGCATATGGATAAAATTTTTGTAGCTGATTCTTATAAAGATATGGAAATTGTGTCTAAGCCTTTTATAAATGACAAAGGTCGCCGCTATGTAACGGTTAAAGGTAAGTGTCCCCGCTGTAATGGACGTGGTTTCTGGGCTATTGGTTCCCATAATGGGCAATTGATTCCTACTTCTGTTGATAATGGAATTTGTTATAAATGTAATGGGTCTCACTATATTAAAAAAGATGTACGCGCCTATACTGAAGAAGAATATGCTCGTCTCCAGGCTACAAAAACGCGCTCCCGCCAAAAGAAAATAGAAGCTCAAAAGGCAAAGGAACAAGAATTAATTGATAACGCCGTCGCATATAAGCATGAAGTTGCTCTTAAACTTGGTTTTGGAGAAGATGATATTGCTTACCTTGTTTATGGCGATGATACTTTTCTTATTAAAGATGAATTAAAAAGATTGGGAGCAAGATTCGACCCAACTTTAAAATGGTATTTTTCAAAAGAAGTAACATTACCTAAAGGATATAAACTTTGTCCATTTACTTTTGATGAACTTTATGATTATAATCCAAAAGCTAAATGGGCGCAGTTCAAAGAGGATGCTAAAGAAATTGTAGGGCGGCGGATGGCAAGACTCAATGGCCCATCTACCTCCATCTATTACCCAGCCGCAGAAAAAGAACGTATCCGCAACATTACCGCAAAAGTAAGTAAAATTAAAGGCTTCGAAGGTTTATATGGTTATACTTATGTATATACATTTACATCAGAAGATTATGTATTTGTATGGATGACTTCTAAATCCAATTTGAATCTTTCTGTTGGGGATATAGTTGACTTAACTGGCACTATTAAAAAGTTTGATGAATATTTGGGAATTAAACAAACTCATTTAAGTAGATGCATTATCAAAAAGATTGGAGATTAATTTAATTCCCAATCTCTTTCTATTGATATTTTTAAAAAATTATTATATAATATATATAGTAAGATAAAGTCAATAGATAAATAAAGGATTTATGAATGAAAAAGAATTTTAATCTTGATTTAGTAAATCGTTTTTTGGATTCTATTTTTCCTCTTTCTGAATGTTTTGGGGTAACTTGTTCAGAAGAGGATGGAGAAGATTTCACAGACCGCCATATATTTGAGGATGCTATTGGTGCGGTTGACCCTGATGCGAAACTCACTTGGGGGATGTCTAAAATGGTTATTGACTCTCCTAGCTTAGATTTTGTTATTAAAATTCCATTTAATGGTTATTATTCTGAAACATATTATGAAGATGGTGATAATGATGAATTGGAATGGTGTGACTTCTATGAAGCACCAACAGAAGATGGTTATGACTATTGTTTAGTAGAATTTGAGAAATTTAAAGAGCTTAGCAAGCGTGGATTAAGCTTGTTTGTTGCAAATACTATTTTTTATAGAGAGATTCAAAACTTCCGAGTTTTTTTACAAGAGAAAGTAAATCCAGTATTTTATTCAGGAGATGGCATTCCATCCAAAGTATCTAAAAAGATAGCCTTAAAATGGAAAAAAGAAAAAGGTTATCATGCAATAGACTCAACTTGGATTGCGAATTGCATTGATTATTATGGTGCAAAAAAGACAGAAAAATTTTTAAATTATTGTTATAACGAAGATTATGATATTATTAGCGATTGTCATAATGGGAATTATGGGTATAGGGAAGATGGTTCCCCCGCACTTTTAGATTTTTCAGGATTTTTTGGTTAAGTTAAAAGGAGCATGAAATGAGTCAGAGTCGTGAGGTTGCATGTATTTTTTATGAACATGAAGGTAGTTGTACAAAAGGTCGAGAAGGGACTTTTAGAAAAACTTGTCAGACATGCAATAAGTATAAACCCAAGAAAGGTGGCACCCCTGCCCGTAAGAATCTTAAAAAACAAAAGACAGAGGAAGTTATTAAGCGGGATATGCAACGAATGATGGAAGAATATTAATCTACCTATTGTTTCTTATAAAAAATTTTGATATAATATATATAAACAAAAGGAGAATTAGAAATGAGCCGAAGTCCGCATTTTTTTGTAGAACGTTTTAACCCAAAAATAGAACAATATGAGTTACAGCATCCTTATATTCCTTATATCTGGAATTATGGCGAAACAGACCTGGTTCCCGCAGATCTTTTTCCATACAATGCCTGTCATGACTTATTTTCTATTCTTGACAATGAAAATTTTAGTAATGACTTCCCAGATATGAACGGAATCCACAAAGGACTTCCAAAAGATGTTTGTTCTTATATTAAAAATTCATATGATAAATATTGTGATGAAAATTGGAAACCTTTAGTTTATCATATTACATATGCAGATATGTATATTTATCTATTGAAACATCCCACTGTTTTTGATTATGATACAATGGATGAAGCGTCATATAATTTAAAAGAAGGAGAAGAAATAAAACCAATTTATACAGATAACCCTGTTAAACAGCTCAAAGATCGCATAGACGCTTTTATGGAAGTTTATGATGATTGGAGTTGGAAAAATGATTATAGTTATATTCGTATTGTCTATTGGATTAACTAAAGGAGTTTTATATGTTTGGTTGTATTAATGAAAGATATTGGGGCGGCAATTATTATGAACCTCCAGAACATTGGTGCGATAAAGAATATGACCAGGATTATGAATGCGGGGAAGAGTGTCCTTATTATAATGCCGATGATGATTTTTTATATGAAAATTAAAAAATTTTCTTGATATTCATAAAAATTTTTGATATAATATGTATGTAAGATAAAGGAAAGGAAAAATCAATATGGTAAATACAACTTGGTATTGGGAATATCAGTTAAAGATTTGGAACGATATTGATGAAGAATTTGAAATTCGTTCAGGTGTAGTCGCTGCCGATTCTATTACGAAAGCAATGGAAGAAATCGAAGATTATTATGGCGATGAAATTGATGAAGTTCAAATGTTAAAAGCTATTACTGATGGGGTTTTTGAATTTCAGTATGTTATGGAAGATACTGATTTTAATTATGTAGTGAATAAGAAGCTATAAGGAGGACGCCATGAATTTTGCAGAACTTGCTTTTTATGCTGAAGCAGAAGGTTTATTACCAACAAGAGTAGGGAAAATTAATGCTCTTATTAAAAAAGTAAAAGCATATCCATTTTCTACAATAGAAAAAGATGATTTTGATGCGGTGGCGGCAAGTGTAGGAATTGATCCCAGTTCCCTTTCCGCAAGAGAGTGGCGGTATATAGAAAACGCTATAAAATAAATTTGCAATTATAAAAAATTTTTGTTATAATGTATATGTAAATGAATACAAAGATAAAAAAGGAGAAAATTATTATGGCAGAAGAAAGAAAGACTAAGGCAATGTATTTTGCAGAAATTAGAGAAATCATTGAAGCAACTGTTAATGACCAGGAACAGCAGTCTGAGCTGTTGGAATTTATTGATGGTGAAATGGCGATTATTGAAAAGAGAAGAGAAGCCGCGAAGGCAAGGGCCGAAAAGAAAAAAGCAGAATCTGATGCGTTGACAGATAGAATTTATGATATTCTTACTGATGATTTTGTTACTCTTGATGAAATTATGCTCGACTTTGAGAACGAAGAAGGGGTTACTAAGAATAAGGTAACTGCAAGACTTGGTAAGCTTGTGAAGGCGGGTAAGGTAGAAAAGGAATCTGTACGGTCTGAAGGTAAAAATAGAATGACCTATCGGAGAGCCGCTTAATTTAACGAGGGGGGAGGGAATTAATAATTCTCTCCCCATTTAGGAGTTTTAAAATGTTTTGTGTAAACTATTATCCTTTTGATAATAAATATCTTCAGACGGCGGACGAGCTTAAGATAAAATACAGACCTGCCGATCGCACTTTAGAAGAATTTTTAGAAAAATATCAAGATAAATCAATAGTTATAGATGTGAGAGATTCTTTTGAAGATTTGGATGCAAAATTACTTAAAGGATTTTCAGAAAAATATCAAAATATAAAATTAATAATTGATTTTAATAATAAGGATGCATTAGAAAAAGTTCAAAATAATAAGCTTCCTTTCTTTTTTGCGGATCTAGTATCAACAGTAGATAAACTGCATGGTTTAATGGCTTATCATCCTACTGATATGTATATTTGTGAAGAGTTTGGGTTTTTTTTAGATAAAATTAGTAAGATATTACATAATAATAATATAAAAGTAAGAGTTTTTCCTAATATATGCCAATCAAGTTTCCCGCAAACAAAGAGTATTAAAACTTTTTTTATTAGACCAGATGATATAAAGATCTATTCTACTTTTGTAGATGTGTTCGAGTTAATATCTAATAAAGATAGACAAGAAACTTTATTAAAAGTTTACAAACAAGGGGAATGGTTGGGTAAATTGAAAGTAATTATTCCTAGTTTTAAAGATGAATTAGATAATAGATATATATTTGATTCTTTTGGTTTGATTAGAAGTAAATGCGGGAAGCGATGTATGTATAAGCCAGGGAGCTGTACAATTTGTGATCGTTTCTTAGATCTTGCAGATGCTTTTAAAGAAAATAAAATAGTTATAACGAAGTTAAAAAAGAAAAGTTGATTTTTATAAAAACTTTTGATATAATATGGATATAAAATAAAATATAAATATTATCATGCGGTGGCGGAATAGGTAGACGCAGGCAATCCTCACCAGTGGATGGATAAGAAGCGCGCATGTCGGAGGAGCAAGACAACTCCATGTAGAGTGCAAATCTTTACCCGCATAAACTAAACAAAAGAAAGGAATAGACTATGGCTGCTAAAGGATCAGTTCTAAAACAGGAGATTATCGAGAAAATTCTTGCAACATTTCCAGATAGTTTTCCATACAATGATGGGAAAGAAGTCCGTATTAATGGGGTAGAAGAAGGACAAGAGATTCAAATAAAAATCGCATTAACGGCGGTAAAAATCCCAGTTGAAGGGGGTTCTTCACCGAATCAGACATCGAAAAAAGATTCTGTAATCGAACCCGCCGCAACTGAAAAAATCCCAGACGAACCAACAGAAGAAGAAAAGGCAAGACTTGCAATGCTATTGGAAAAGCTTGGAATCTAAAGGAGAATAATATGGGAGCTGGTGTACATCTTTATCAAATGACTTGTTGGCAAAGTTTTACTGGAAAATATCATGTAAATGATGTTAAGAATTTGGCGGGGCGGTCTGCCAAGTGGTATACCCCCATGCGCATTTTGAATCTTTCTATTGATGAATATATTGATTTATTAGTTAATAAATTTCATGCGGAGGGGTTGAAATATTATGCTCCTACTGATTATTTAGGTTTTTATTTTACAAAAGAGAAGGATGCTAAGGCATTCTGTTCATATGTGAATAAGCGGGCACGGCAAAGTAATTATTGTTGCGCCTAATAGGGTGTAATTATGTATAAAATTCCTCAAGAAGAATATTATAAACTTTATGATTCTTCTGTTGATGAATTTATTGATTATTTTTATTCAAAAGAAGAATTAATAAAGTTTATTGCGAAATGGTATCATGTGGATTCTTTTAATGACGATATACTTTTTAATTCTTTTCTTAATAGAATTACTTGTGACATTAATCAACTATTTGATGAAAAACGCTTTATTCTTTATGATAATTATAATAGAATTATTAATATTCATGACTTTGAAGATGAAGCATTAGAATTTTACAATAAAAACAAAAGTAAGTATAATACTCTCACTTGGCATGATTATTATTTGCGATTGCGGCGATACGTAAAACATAAACATAATCATTCATTCTATTGGAAGCAAAAAATAAATTATGAATATAGGAAAGATCCTGTCCCATATATCCATAAAATACGCGGCGGGCCTTTGTGGTCTTCACCACACACCGCAAAGATTATGCGGATGTATTTGAATCCTGAATATAAAGAATTTAATAGAGGTTCTAAAAAAGAAATCCCACAATGGTGGGACGACCGCACCAGACGAGTTCAAAAGTCATGGAAAGAACAGTCTAAGGCTCGTCACCAATGGCAGAGGGGAATAAAATAAAAAAACTTTGGGCAACTTTAGATAATTTTATTTCTTAAATTTTAATATATAATGTCATGGTTAAAATTCCTTTCATTCTGCTCTTGTAAATAAAATATTTTTTATGAGAGCAGAATTTTTTTGACTTTTTAAAAATTTTTTGATATAATATATATGTAAGATAAAGAAAGATAAAAAATAGCAATGGTTTAATTGAGTTTAATAGTGCGCATAAAAGCTCGGAGAGTCCACCAGGCTATGGCGGTCGGTAATAGTGTGAGACCATAATAGATTACTCAAGTTGTTGGAGTCATGACCAGCGGAATTCAGGCTATAGACGCGAGAGGAGCCTAAGAAATGGACGAAGCTATTTTTAAAACACAAAATCTTTAACTTACAAAGTCTTTAACTCCACTTTAGACTATAACTGCAGTGTGGTCCATGTCACGGGGAGTGTGGCGGCGCCTTGGTTGAAGTCCAGGGGTGAGATACGCAACGAAACAATCTCGTTAGGAAGCGTTTGATGTGAAAGGCATCTAGGTGCAGTAGTCCAATAACTGCTGTTAATGTGAGATAGTGGTAACCGCAGCGCAAGCATCACTCACATATGACTTGGGAATAAATCCACTAATTTAACTTTTTTAAAAATTTTTGATATAATATATATGATAAGAAAAAGTTAAACTTTTACAAAACGGTATTTTATTTAAGATATTAGTTTTGGTTTTAATTAGACCGTTACAGCAAACTCTTTATAAGATCACAAGGAAAAAATAATTGTCGGATATTATTAATAGAATTTCGATTTGATTCATACGGTCTAGGAGGTTTTTATGTATTGGGATAGTTTTGATTGTGAAATTAATCCAGAAGAATTGATGGATGAATATTATGCGGAAATTGAAAATGAATTTTATTCTGGTGATTATGACGATGATATTTATCATGAATTGATTAATGAAGAAGATATTCCGTTTTAAGCAAAAAAGACCTCATTAAAGAGAAGATAGGGCCCAGTGGTGGAACTGATAAACACAGCGGTCTCTAAAACCGTTGAACGCGGGTTTAATTCCCGCCTGGGTCTCCAGGTGCATGATGTAACTCACCTTCACGTGGTATGCACTGTTTAAACTAAGAAGTTACAAAATTATTTGATATTTTATAAAAAATATTATATAATATATATAAGTTAAAGAAAATGTAAAAAATCTTTGAATGTATCATCTATAGCTTTAACGGTATGATCATAATCATTTTCTTTACTAAGGAAAGTTTTATCTTTATAAGGGCTGTGGAAAATCTTCTGTCGCCTTAGTTTGAGACACAAAATTAACAACCTCCTCGTGGTGTGTTTTGGGTTACGCTAATAGTTAATTAAAGTTTTTGTCAGTTAAGACATTAAAATCAGTGTTAACATTCGTCTGAAAATACGCTTGGAAAACACTTAAAATGAAGCAAGGTGTGTTTTCAATTCGCTGATTTATCTTCTTGGGCGCAAGAGATAAATAGCAAGTTTGTTTTTCCTGCTTTTGTTCTTAAAATCAAAGAGAGGTGACAAGAGCTCCAAGAAGGAGCTTCCATCCTACTGGACACTAGGGGTTGTTAGGTAGCCCATTCCATAATGAACTACCTCTCGTATCAAGACGCAAAAAAGATAGGCGAGAGATAAAGAAAGCTATTGTGCCATTTTAACTCGTTAAATGGTAATTTTCACTGATTATTATCAAATATATGTTGTTACTTGATATGCAACTAAAATAAAGTCAGATTCAAATGTTTTTATCGCTACTCGATATGCGATTAATAAGAGGTCGAGTTCAAATGCGGGGTCCACGAGGTTGTGTAATATATTGACATAATAAGCGTGTAGCCGCTTTTCATTGCGGGGTAGAGCAGTCTGGTAGCTCACTAGCCTCATAAGCTAGGTGTCGCGGGTTCGAATCCCGCCCGCCGCAACCAATTATTTTATTAAACAAAAGGAAATGTATTATGGAAAAATTTTTTACCGAAAAAGAGATTATAGATATAATTAAGGGAACACCGCCAGTTTGGTATAGCTTACCTATTGAAAGAAATAATATAATTGAAAAGATTAAAAAATTAACTCCTAAATACAATATTGTTCATTGCGAAGAATGTAAATTTAAAGATCCAGATCCAAAAGAAGTAGATCTTTATTGGTGCGACTATTATAGAACTATTGTAAATAAAGGAAATAATTTCTGTAAACATGGAGAATTGAAGAATGATTAACGGCGAAAAATATAAGAATGAAATTTTAAAGTCAGTAGAGTTAAATTTTAATCCTGCTTTTGTTAAAGGGAAAATTGTTGAATGTTCAGAATCTAATTGTACATTTTGCATTTTTAGAGAAACGGATTTAACCTGTTATGCTTCTTTTATAAAATGGATGTATAAAGAATATAAAGAACCTATAGTTCTTACTAAGAAACAAAAATATTTTTTGTTAGCTTTAGAGGATCATGTTGAAAGAATAAAAAGAGAAGATGATTTTGATGGAAATTTTCGTTATACGTATCAAACGAAAAATGGTACAATAAAATATTTTTATCCAGACCTAATTTCTTTTGATAAACTTAAATGGAATGAATGGTATGAAATAGAAGAAATGTTGCGGTGGCCAGTCGAGGGAGAAAATGAAGTATGATGAAGTTGTAGAAGAAAAAAATTATACAGACAACAGATAGTAAATACAATTAATGATTATTTATATAGTTTTCTTCCTGTTACTCAAGATAGTAGAATAGGGATTTCTTTTACTAGGGAAGATTGGGAAATTATTAGAAATAGTTTATTATTAGTTAATAAGTTGGAAGATGAAATAAAAGGTACGATTGAAGAAAAATTAGAAGAATTAAGACAAGAAATAGTTAATCTTTATTTAGAAGAAACAAAAATTAACTACTTCTACGACTCTTCTTATTACCCCGTTTCAGGCTCAAATGAAATTGATGGTAGCAAACAGAATCCCAATTTATAAACATCATTATTAATTATTTAATATGCGCGGGTGTTGGAATTGGTATACATCTAGCACTTAAAATGCTACGACCTGGGGTCATGCGAGTTCGAATCTCGCTCCGCGCAGCTCTTCAATATCACAGCCTCCACGTGGCGAAGAGTGGACATTGACTAATGTGATAAAAATAAATAGGACACAATAAGTAAGCTATAAGTTATAATATGAAAGGATATCAATATGGATTTCAGTGAAGCATTAAATTATTTAATTGATGGGAAACGTGTTCAGCGTGAAGGTTGGAACGGAAAAAATCAGTATATCGAACTGGCTACAAATATTTCCTATAAGAATGCAGAAGGGGAGATCATCAACGCTGACCATGAAACAATGGGGTAAGAAAGCAATCGCTTTTGTAGGAACATCTGGCGTACAGGTAGGATGGCTTGCGAGTCAGGCAGATATGCTTTTAGAAGATTGGATGTTAGTCGAATAAAAGAGTTATTTAATTATGGCATACATTCTATAAGCGGTGCTTGGTTTTCAGCAAAGTCATCCGCAAGGAAAGCACTACTGAGCCGTTCAATTCGGCTCGCTGCAAGAAAGGTAAAATACTATGACAAAAGAAGAAAAAGTATTAACTTATAAAGTAAGACTTAACAAAATTAAAGCAAGAGATGAATGGTGGAAGACTCCTGGAGTTGTTAAGAAACTTGAAAGACAGATTAGAAATTTAAATAAATGATAAAAAGACATATACAGCAAAATATGCAGATAGTTTAGGGGTAAAACATTATAGTAAAAATAAAGACACGAGTTCGAATCTCGTTCTGCACTAATTGTGTCTTGAAATTTAAAAAATTGAGAAGTATCGACTTTAAAATAAATAAAGATTAGCGGTAACTTTTATTATTAAAGGCGCCAACAGCAAATTAACAAGATTTTTTATGTGTCATAAGTTCGATTCTTATTGTGTGGGGATCTCGCATATAGCTCAGCTGGTAGAGCAATATAAAATCATGGCGTCTTGTTTATAAAGGAGTATATTGATGAGAGGAATCGCTTATAGAAGAAAACAGCGGGCAAAACATATCAAAAGAAAAGAAAATATTATTCGTGCTTATAGATTAGACAACCCGCCTCATAAATATAACGATAAAGATTTATATCCTTATCCTTTAATGGGTGAAGTAATTTTCTCTTCAGAAGGAATGTGGTTTCCATACTGGACACTGAAAAATCGTGGGCAGTTAGATAAAGGGAAAATTCATTGCGGATGTGGGATGTGTATGGCGAAGACTCGCAATAAAGGAAAAAGAAGATTCATTCATGGAAATTATGCTCCCGCAATTAATTATAAACCAAGTGATTTAAGAAAAATTAATAAAATGGTTTGGGATGAAAATAACTGGGAACAAGAAAAAGAAGATATTTTATTTGAAGAAGAATTTGATGAAAAATATGGTTGGTTGAGAAATAAAATCTCTGAAGAAAAATTTGATTTTTTAAAAAATTTTTGATATAATATATATAGAAAGTTAATAAAAGACATTTACAGCAAAAATATTTAGGATAATTATTTACGCTTTTGGACGAAAATATAGAAGGTTCAAATCCTTCGAGAATGTCTTGTTAATAATAATTAAATATAGCCCAGTAGCCAAGTGGTAAGGCTCAGGACTTTGTTAAATTAACCTCTATAAATAATATAATATGCAAGAGAATACTAAAAAGGGTTTAATTACAGAGCTCCAATGTGAATTAGATTTTAGTAAAAAAGGTTTTGTAGTATCAAAACCAATTACAGCAGATAGCCGATATGACTATATTGTAGATATAAAAGGAAAATTATTAAGGATTCAATGTAAAACTGGAGTCCCTAATGACAAAGAAGAAGATTCTTTTTATTTTTTGTGTTGCTCTAGTAATTGGAATACTAAAAGTATTCATACTTATACAAAAGACGAAATTGATTATTATTATATTGTTTTTAAAGATAAAAGTTATTTATTCCCTGTTGAATTAGGAAATAAAAAACAAAAAATTCTTAGATTAAAAACAAAGAATAAAGGTAATCAATGTACAATTACTTGGGCAAAAGATTATGAATTTGAAAAAATATTAGAGGAAATTATAGAGTAAAATTTGACAAACTCCTGTATCGTAGGTTCGATCCCTACCTGGGCTGCCAATAAATTGAGATTGATGCGGATTATCTTCTAAATCTAATTGAAAGTAATGAAAAAATGAACAATAATCAATTTATATTATTTATTACTCTTATTATACTTGGATACGCCTTTTTGAGTTGTATGATTGCTTATCTTATAAGTTAAAGGAGTAATAACAATGTACGAATTCGGAGAAAGAGTTATCGTAGACCTGTTCGGCATAATTTTATAGATATTTGTGACTGTACGGAAGACGACAGATATCTTGACCAACATGTAAGATAAATAAAGACACAAACAGCAATTATTTTTATACTTTTAAGCTAAGAAGAATATATGTGTCTTGTCAATTAAAAGAACATTAGAGATTATTAAACATAATACAAAATGAAGTTGAAACAAAGACTTCAAATCCCTTTCTTTTGATTTGTGGCAAGAGTTAATAATAAAATTAATTCTTGCCACCTTTTTTATTTGGAGGATTTATATGAAAGTTTTATACAAAGCATTTGATGGAAAAATTTTTACTAACCCAGGTGAATGCGAAGATTATGAATTCGTGAAGTTACATCCAAGCCTTTTCAATATTATCTTTTATAATAACGATAATAAAAAATATAATATTAAACAAAATGACCTTTTAAATGATTCGGTTTATTATGAAGCTGAAAAAGTTGAAATTCATAATAATGAAGAATTATCTGATTTTCTTTTGTATTCAAAAGATAATGGTTGGTGTGAGTTTGAAGAACAAATCACATCAAAGGGAACTTGGGAAAGGTCTGAAGACGAAGTAGGCAATGGAGTTTGGATGAAGAAGGGAGATATGTAAATGTTCTTATTTTACTTACCTAAAATGAATAAATATTATATTATTAAAGCAAGAGATGAATCTAAGGCGGTTTGGAAATTACTTAATCGTTTTAAATCGGCAGAAGATAAGATTAGCGAATATATTATAGTAAAGAATTATGGAATAATTAAGTAATCTTTGGAGATAAAAGGAGACAAATAATATGAATACTTTTTTAAATGAAATGACAAGAGCAACTAATGTAACTTATACAGAAAATGGCGCGGTCGCCAGAAAGACGACTGAGTCTAGTCTTATGGATCTTTTTGCCTTCGGCGCCGCATATAGAACTAGATCTGATGAAGATTGTATTCTTCTTTTTAAGAATGCTTTTGAAGAGAATGAAAAATTGGCTATGAAATGTTTGTTTTATATAGCTGATGCGCGCGGGGGCCAAGGTGAAAGGAGATTTTTCCGAGTATGTTTTAGATGGTTATGTAATGAACATCCTGAAGTAGCAAGACGGAATCTTGAGCATGTACCTGAATACCGTCGGTGGGATGATTTAATCTACTCCACTGAGGGAACGCCGCTTGAAAATGAAGCTTTCAGTATTATTAGGTCTCAGTTGGCTCTTGATGTTCAGTGTGAGACCCCATCTCTTCTTGGAAAATGGATGCCGTCAATTAACGCATCTAACCTAGAAACAAAGAGATTAGGACGTAAACTTGCAAAATATTTGGGAATAACTGAAAAAGAATATAGAAAGGTTCTTTCTGCATTGCGTGAACGCATTAAGGTATTAGAAAAATTAATGTCAGCTAACAGATGGGATGAAATCTTGTTTGATAAGATCCCATCACGCGCCGGTCTCATATATAAGAACGCGTTCGCAAGACGTGATATAACGGCAGCCCGCTACGAAGCATTTGCTAAAGATAAGAATACAAAAGTCAATGCAGATGTTCTTTATCCATATGAAGTAGTTACTAAAGCACTTAAAGGAGTAAATTATTACTATGGTGGTACAGGTAATAATCTTTCAGAAATAGATAGAGCAATGGTGAATAAGTATTGGGAAAATCTTCCTGATTACTTTGAGGGTAAAGAATGTAGTCTGATGTGTGTCGTTGACACATCTGGAAGTATGAATGGTAGAAAAGCATCCGCACCAATTAATGTTGCTATTGGACTTGGTCTCTATTGTGCGGAGCGGTTGCGCGGCCCATTCGCAAATCATTACATTAGTTTTTCTTCAAGACCTCAGTTAATTAAAACGGAAGGTATTGATTTTGTAGATAAGGTTCAGAGAATTTATCGAACAAATCTTTGTGATAATACTAATTTGGAAGCTGTATTTGATTTGCTCTTGAAAACCGCAAAAGAGCCAGGTGTGAAAAAGAGTGATATCCCAAAAACTATCGTTGTATTATCTGATATGGAAATAGATTATATGACCAGGCCCGGTTGGGTATCAAGAGGGTATAAAAGATGGACTGTTTCCTCCGCCCCAACAGAAATGGAAAAAATTCGAGAAAGATGGGCGGCAGCGGGTTTTGAACTTCCTAGACTCGTCTATTGGAATGTTGATGCGAGACATAATGTAATTCTTGACGCTGGTCCAAATGTTTCCTTTGTATCAGGTATGTCACCAACTTTATTTAAACAAGTTGTTACAGGAAAAAATGGATGGGATTTGATGATTCAGATCATCTGTAACGATAGATATGAGGTGATTAGATAAAGGAAGATGTGTAAGCATCTTCCTTTCTTTTTATTTGCCCAAAAGATCTTATAGGCTGTTCGGCGCGCAGACTCTAGTAATTTAAAAACGAAAATGGGTTTAGAATTTTTTCTATTTAAAATACACATTTAATATTTTTGGTCAAAAGTAGATAAGTGATCTCCTGCATTTTTAATATATAATTAGAAAAAATTTTTTTTATAAGAAAGAAAGGGAGGCTTATGCTTACATTATTTCAAAATTATTCTATAGAAGAGATTCTCATATTTACCATTTTTTTAGCTCTTGCTATCAAGAGCTTAATAACTTTTTTTGATTGGATACATGAACGTGTTCAAAAAGTTTTTAATAAAGAGCATGGACAGCTAACAGAAAAAGAAAAATTAGAAAAGCGTTTACAGCACGGTAGTTAGATAATGAAAACATTACAATCTAATCAATAGGTTATTGAAAAGAATTTAGAAATTTTATCTAAAAAAATAGATATGTTAATTGAATCTGATAAAGATGATATAAAATCTTTTATAACAAGATAGCATCATCATTTTTGTTATCGGGCGGGATGGATTGATGATTTTAGTCTTGATTGTATTGAAAAGCGTTATCAGCATTATAAAGAGGAAGGCGGTAATACTTTTATAGATGGTTTTATGAAAGATTTAAGGAAATTACCTAAATCAGATCCTGCCGTATAGAAAAAAGATTAAAAATAACAAGAGATAAAAGGAGAAAGATAATGTCAACTATTACTAATAATTTATATCCACCACTAATGATGGATGTATATCCTTCTTTTTTAAGAGATGGGACTTGTAGGATTTATTTTTCTTTATCTGTTTATAATAATATAGAAGAAATAAAAAATGTTCAAATTTCTTTGGTAAATCAAAAGACAAATCAATCAGCTTTAAATCCTACTAAATATCCTTCTGGAATTAAAATAGATTCTATTAAATAGGATTCAACAGTTAAAAATGATTATAAATATTATGTAGAATTAGTTCCTAATCAGCAGCCCGCAAACAGTGATATTAATTCTGATTCAGGGTATTTTCAAATAAATCAATTTTATATTGTTCAGTTGCGGTTTACCTCTACTTAGGCAAGTAACCCGCCTTCAAACGGAACAGGACTAGAATCTTGGTTATTTAATTAGAGAGCAAATTTTTCAGAATGGTCTACGATTGGATTACTTAAAGGAATTGCTCAACCAAATATTTCAATTACTAACTTACGAGTAAATCAATTAACTTTTCTAGCCGCTCCTTTAACTGGAATTGCTGGTAAATTATATTATAATGATGCAGATTTATAGGAAAAAGAATATTTAAAGAGTTATAAACTAGTTTTTTATAAAGGATCTGAAATTGCTTATAAAACTGATGAACTTTATACTAATCAATATAATTCAAATGAATTTAATTATGAAGTACCATATGAATTTGATAAGCAAGTTCAATATAATCTTCAGTTTACTTATACAACAAATAATTCATACACAGTAACTTTAAACTATCCTTTTTAGATTACAGCGCAATCTGAAAGTAATCTTAATGCTACTATCCTAGCAACCGCGTAGGAATAGAATGGTAGAATACAGTTAAATATTGATTTTTGGGGAGGACTTACATTAAAAGAAAATTAGAAATTAACTGTAAAACGAGCTTCTTCGAGGACTAATTTTAAAATTTGGGAGATAGTAAGAACAATATCATTCGCAGATAGTTTGATTAAGTATATGTGGTATGATACCAGTATCGAAAGTGGAGTTTGGTATAAATATAAACTTCAATTAGAACGATCACATAATCGAGTAAAAATTTTAGAAATAGAAGAGCCTATTATTTGTGTATTTGAAGATATTTTTCTCACTAGCGGCGACCGTCAGTTAAGAATTCAATTTAACCCGTCTATTGGGGATTTTAAATATAATGTAATGGATTCTCAACAAGTAACATTAGGTTCACAATATCCATATGTTAAACGCAATGGGAATAATTACTTTAGATCTTTTTCTATTGGTGGACTAATTTCTTCTTTTATTGATGACAAAGACTGGTATTATACTAGCTATTATAATAATAGTTTTCATGTAGAAAATAAGAAATAGACTTTTACTTCTCCTTTAGAAATTTATAAAGATTCAAAAGAACTGTATTCAAATTATAATTTATAGAATAACGTTAGCAAGTATCAAGATTATATTTATGAAAGATAGTTTAGACAAAAGGTTTCTGATTTTCTTTATGAAAATAATGTAAAATTATTTAGATCTTTAACAGAAGGTAATATACTTATACGATTACAAAATGTAGCTTTTCAACCTATTGACACACTGGGACGGCGGTTATATTCATTTACCGCAACCGCTGTTGAAATGAGTGAGTTTACTTCAGAAAATCTTTTTAAACACAATCTTATTAATCAATATTATTGGAATTATAAATCTGGAACTTATGGGTACGTTGATTTTGAAAGTGAAAGTTCTATTATTTCAAACTATCTTCTAAAACAATCTTCTTTTACAAATTATAATATAGATACATTTAAAATATTATAGATGAATATTGAAACAAAAAAAGATTGTATTATTCATGTAAAAATTATTGATAGTCAATAGTTCATTAGGTATGAAACTTCTTAGAATCATTTATATTTAAATTTTGACGAAAATGCTATAGAAGATTGTTGTTTTTACGGAATTCATTTAAACCCTAACCAATATACTTTAATAGAAGAATATTATAGAACAACTAGTGAAATTACAAACCCTATTAATAATGGAGTTTACTATATATTAGATGAAGAGCAAACCGCAATAATTAATGATTATATATCATATGATAATTCTACAGATCTCTTAGTGACGAATGAAGAAAATACTTAGTTTACGTATGGGCATGATTATATTTTATATGCAAATGCTATATATGAAAAATATATTTATTATGACAATCATTGGTATCCATTCTCTGAAAATGATGATGTTATAATGCCTATAAATGCAAAAATTACTTATTATTATGAAACTAGGGAGGTGAATTAATTATGGCATATAACTTTCCTTATTTAAAAGATTCAGCTTTTTTAAAAAGGTTCGATGAAATGAGAAATAAAGAACAGTTTATTAAAATTGTTATTTTAAATTTTAAAGAAGAACCAATAGAAGAAATACAAGGGAAGGTGGTTGGCGGCAATATCTCCTTGGACGGGACTTCCACAATGAGAAGGACTGGTAATATTAATTTAATTGCAGATGATTATGAAAATGATTTGACTACAACTAAAAACTTATTATCTATTAATAAAAAAATAGAAGTGCTTGTAGGTTTTACTAATACAACAGAAGAGTATGAAAACTATGACATTTTATGGTTCCCGCAAGGAACATATGTCATAATTAATCCAAATATATCACATTCCGCAAGCGGAATCAGTATTTCTTTAACTTTACATGATAAAATGGCTATGCTAAACGGGGAGTGCGGAGGCGTGCTCCCTGCATCTGTTGTTTTTGATCAAATCATTGATGTTGATGAAAATGGAGCGAAAGTGATAACTCGTCCTACTATATTTCAAATCATTCAAGAATTAGTTAATCATTTTGGTGGAGAACAACTTAGTAAAATTTTAATTAGTGATGTTGATAGTAAGATTAAAAAGGTTATGAAGTGGACTGGATCAACGCCACTTTATTTATATCAAGGAACTTCAAGTCAAGGCACAATAAATCACTTTGATACTAATTATCAAAATGTAGAAGATAATTATTTAAATGTTTATGGAAATGGAACTATTACGCCTTTTTATTATGGAGATGATGTGGGGTATATATTAACTGATTTTGTTTATCCTACTGATTTAATTGGCAATGCAGGAGATACTGTTGTTACTATATTAGATCAAATTAGAGATATATTAGGTAATTATGAATATTTTTATGATATTAATGGGAATTTTAGATTCCAATAGATAAAAAATTATTTGAATACTTCTTATGCAACTGTTGAGTTGAATAATATGAATTTAGATGATTATTTAGTAGATTATACAACAGGTAAGTCTGTTTATACTTTTGAAGATGCTAACTTAATTACTTCTTATTCTAACTCGCCCCAATATCAACAGATAAAAAATGACTTTGTAGTATGGGGTAAAAGAACTAATGTATATGGAAAAGATATACCAATTAGATACCATCTTGCTATTGATAAAAAACCGTAGGTAGGAAATGAATATGAAGTGTTTTTTTATATAGATCCAAATGATGAGATCATGAAGGCTAAGAAACCTAATTTTTCTGGATTGAGAACGAATTTTCCTGTGGCTGGAGAAGAAGGATTTTATTATTATGCAGCAGATGAAGATAAGATTTATAAATGGATAAGTTTTGCTGGCGGCGGTGGGGATTATGAAGCTACTGCATATCGATTAGAAATTATAACAACTAATGATTTTAGAACTTAGTTATATATGGCGGGCGTCGCTAGTTAGCCATATGGATTAGATAGCAATTATTATTATACCGAGTTAAAAAATGAGTGGCCGAAGCTATATGATATGCGGGGGGAGTAGCCTACTGACGACGAGATATCTAGCAGCCCGCGCTTTAAACGCTAGGTATTAAAACAACCAAGTGATATTGATTTTTTCTTAGATTTTATAGATACCCCAACCGCATTAGCTGAGTTTAGTGTGGAAAATATAGGAAGAAGAACGACTACAATAGTAGATGATTCTATTAATTGTGTTTTTGAGCCAAACAATCCAGATCTTATAATTATTTAGAGTGGATCTAATTCAGTGGAAATGGATGCGATTTAGGACGATTGTAGAGCGAAGGGACGAGAATTTATATTAGTGAAATCAGAAATATATTCTATGTTATTACCTGGAGGTAGTTTGAGATCTGCATATGAAGAAATTAGAAAAGAATTATATCAATATACTAATTATAATGAACAAATATCTGTAAATGCTTTACCTATATATTATTTAGAACCAAATACAAGGATCACAGTTAGAGATCCTGAGAGTGGGATTAATGGAGATTATATGATAAAAAATATTAGTTTACCATTAGATATTAATGGAACCATGAGTTTATCATGTACTAGAGCTTTTGAAAGAATTTAATTTAGACATAAAAAAATAGCCTGTAGTTATTAATTTAACTATAGGCTATTTTTTTTATTTTGTATTAAAAAAGATCTTTTTTAATTAATGTAAACACATGTTCACAATATATATTAAAATTTTTAAAAATAAATTAACAGGATTTATCCAGAAATTTTTTAAAAATTTTATTTAATAAATTGTAAAAATGTAACCCTCTATACTATATTTATTTAAAAAAAATATCATTTTTTGATTTTTTTAAATAAAAATAGTATAATAAAAGAAAAAAGGGAAAATAATTATGTTAAAAAATTTAAAAAATCATTTTATTAATAAATTAACAGAAGATCTTATCCAGTCTTTTAATGATGAAATATCAAAAGAAATTCTTGATATGGTTAATAAACATTTATACAATTACGAATTAATAAAAATAAAAATGCATTAATTGTTTCAGACGAAAAAACAGATCATATTTTAAAAATGTTCGTTGGTACTAAAAGGTTAGAGGGAATTGCTGAAAGTACATTAAAACAGTATTATAGAGAAATTAGATTATTGTTAAGTTTTCTTCAATGCTCTATAGATCAAGTTTCTACTTCTGGTATTAAATTTTATTTATCAGAAATGAAAAAACAAAAAAATTTACAAATCTCAACATTGGAAAGTATGAGATGTTATTTAAGTGCAGTTTTTTCTTGGTGCTTTGCAGAAAAATATATTGAAGAAAATCCTTGTATAAGAATTAAACCTATTAAAGTAGAAAATAAAATTAGAAAATCTTTTTCAAAAGAAGAAATTCAAATAATAAAAAAATTATTGTAAAGAAAAGAATAAAATAAGAGATTTAGCTTTAATTAATTTCTTTTATTCTACAGGGTGTAGAGTATCTGAGGTTACAAATCTTAACAAAAATGATATAGACTTTAAAAATAAAGAGCTTATAGTATGTGGAAAAGGAAATAAACAAAGACGTGTTTATTTAACAGACGAGGCAACAATTACACTTTTGGATTATTTAAAAACAAGAAAAGATGATGAATTAGCTTTATTTATAAGTTTTAGAAATAATAGATTGCAACCAGGAGGAATTAGAGATATATTTCATAGATTAGAAAAATGTGGAGTTGATGATATTCACCCTCATAAATTTAGAAGAACTTTAGCTACTGATTTATTAAATGCGGGTATGCATATTCAAGATGTGGCAATTATTTTAGGACATTCTAATGTTAAAACTACACAAATTTATTATGCTCATAATAATAAAAGAATTAAAAATGAATTTCATAACTTTGTAGAATAATAAAAAAATAAACCCTTTATAATTTTTCAATTATAAAGGGTTTTTATGTTATTATATTTCTTAATTATGCAATTACTGACTTAAAATGTCCTCTCAAAGTTAGGTATGCCTACATACCAGTAATTCCAACGCCGTATTGACCTTTACATGTATTCCGCTTTAAAATAGTGGCGGAGGTGATAGCATGGGAATTAACGGCGGTCGCTCCCGCATGGGAGAAGAAGAGACTGGAGGCTATAAGAAATTCACAATAACCCTGCCGCCATCCATCATCGAGAGACTTGATCGGTATATGACTGAAGAAGAACGCAACCGATCATGGACGATCCAGAAGGCTCTGGACGCATATCTCTCTAAGCGGGGATATTAACGCCCCGCTTTTTTCTTCGTTGAAAAGGTATGTATCAATACATACTTATAATATCCTTTAGCATACAATATTCCAAAACTCAGTTGACAATGTTTCATCAGTGCTATCATTTGTTGCACTGACCATACACACTCCGGTCGCCACTTTTGTTACCACACCATTAGATACGGTGGCTACGCTTGTATCACTACTTTTCCAAGTTAGAGTTCCACTCAATTGAGATGTCAGTGTCACAGAAGTTGAAACGGCTGTTTTGCCACAATGAACAATCCTGTTGTTTCCTCCGCCAACTCTCGTCAGATATACTACGCTGTTGTTGGCATCTACTGTGGCGACATCAAACGCTTGTTCTGATACAGTCCCAAGCGTCCTTGTAAGTGTTGGAATTTCGCTGTCATCATAATTACTCGAATCCTCGTAATAATATGCATCCGTTGTGGTCTGGATACATGCGATTTCATTATCCGAAAAAACATAGTCTACGTGATGATGCCCTGAAAATATCGCTATCGGAATTGCGTTCGTACTTTGATAATTAAAAGTCACACCATCAAAAGTATAAGACGTTTTATCTCTCAATGCTTTGAGCGCACCTGTAAGGTACTGAGCATAATTGTGATTTCTGGCTCCACTACCGCTAAGACCGGTATGCGTGAAAATAATCACCTTATATCCGGAAGGTATGTTTTCCATGTTTGCGAAAATCCACTTGTAACTGTCTATGTTATACGAGGAATCATACATGCATGTTGTAAAATAGTACCTGATTTTTAATGGTTCATTGTCGAAATAAAATGTACAAGTGTTACTACTTTTAGTAACACTATCCTGCCCAGTCATGATTTGTCCATACACTTCCGCTTCAGAAAGAATAGGGTAACCATCAACAGTCCCCTTGTTATAATCGTGATTACCGGGAATGATGCACAACTCCATTCCCTTATCCCTAAAGGCGCCTATGGAGGTCTGCATCGCATTGTATGCTAGCATTTTTGTTGACTGGGTGATGTAGTAGTCTCCCATAAGCATCAGTTTATCAACAGGGGTGTATCTTGCTATATGCTCGATTAGAGACGGACTGTTTTTTGTGTTTCTTCCCCAGTGCGTATCCGCCACGATAGCAAAACTATCGCCACTAAATCCAACATCCGATATATTCTGTCTAATTAGATTTTCTTTAGCCACAACATGTGACTCATAATACGACGGCACACCACTATTGTCTGAAGTACCACCACTACTCCCGATCCCTCGCCACGCACTAAAAGTTTCTGAATCATATAAACGATACCAAATTTGACCATTATTGTTTGACGGGGTAATTATTTGTATAAGTTTATTAGATTGAGTGAGCTGTAAAATATCTAATCTATGTGAATTTGGGATAGGGCAATTCGTCATGCTTGCTGCGGATGCATTTTGTCTTACCGCATAAGATCCCGATGTGAGAAGTGTGTTGTAATCGGTGTTATTTGCAATATTAGGCATAGGATATGTATGTTTTAACATATCGTCCAGAAAGTTCGTGTATTTGATCTTAAGTGTTGCCATGTATAGATCTAAATCCGAGATCATTACATATTTCGCATCAGCGGGGACGTATACAAGTGTAGTTCCAGCAGAAAGTGTAAATGAAGAAACGAATTCTTTGTTCGAGTCAAAAAAACAATTGTAAGCGCCGCCTCTACCCTTCGTTATATATAAACCATTTGCCATCGAAATATCTATATAATCTGTCCTGTCCCAGTTGGTGTATGGCGCTATATCTCCATCCGTTTTAACGTATTCATCCTCAATAAGGTCACCAATGAGTATCCCCTTTTCGCTTACGATTTGCAAAGCGCTCTTTAAATCTGAAATCTCGTTACCAGTCACCTCGGCATCTGCAGCCATATCGGCTACAGAAAGTGTTTTATCTGTCTCTAATGCAGCAGAATTGTACGCGCCGCCCTCAAGCCAATCGCCGTTATCGTAATAATACCAGTAACCGCTCTTATATCCAGTCTCCGATCCTGTATAAACATATACTTTTGTCGTATCGGTCATCCCTGCAGCAGTGCTAGCAACTAATGGAGAGCCTACCATTGCAGGTATACTATTAATAGTAGATCTTAATTCAGAGGTCAATTTATTTATAGAAACTGTATTATCTGGAATAGTATAGTTATCTATTTTAGAATCTAATTCATCTATAATATCTATGATATTATGAGTGCTATCATATATTACATTTTCTGCCAAAACGCTAATTGGAATCTAATCTGAATAATTTCCATTTGGATATTTTATCCTTATGGCTGTTAATTTATTACTCATAAAATTAATCAGTCCTTTCTTTTTAAAATATTTATATAAAATAAAAAAAGGGGCTATTAACCTTGTGGTCAATAACCCTTCTATTAACTTTCTAAATTAATTAAATATTACTAAGTTTATTAAAAATTTTGTTAGTAATATATACAATCTCTTCTCCATAAGTAGAAATTAAATCTGCAACCAATTCTTCCTGCTCAATAGAAAGATTTACATTATATGAAAACATTGCGGCATGTGTAATTTCATGACATAATACTTTTTTTAATAAATTACCCTATAACAATTCATTAATATAAATAGTTCTAGTTAAATTATCACATGCGCCTATTGAAAAAGCTCCATCCCACCTTCTTAAGAGCGGGAAGGTGGGAGGAACAAAAGACAGTTTCCAATATATGTTATTGATCAGAATCATTAAACCATCTTATTAGCTAACGTAGTCATTTTTTGATGCAACGTTGCTCTTTCTTCTGGAGAAGCGTCTTTTATCATTTCAGTTATATCGGTTGAAAGTTCTTGCAAATAAGCTTCTAACTCCCTTAATTGTGAATTAGTATCGTGATGAGCTTCTTTCCCTTCCATGTACATACGGCGGCGCATAGGAGATCTCCCCTAACGAGGGTCCCGCATCATATCAGCTGTGTCTGTATAGTGCGTTACCACACGACCGACATTACCGAACATACCTACACCATCCATGTTACCGCCATATGTAGTTTCCCCATTACGTCCGGTAGGATAATACATACGGTCGATACCTTTATTCATATAAGGCCCGTTCCAGCGATCGTCGTAGCGGCCACCCGCATACATAGGAGCAGTATAATAATTAACAGTCCTTACTTCTTGACCTTCTTTACTCTATTCACTCTTATTCATTGCTTCTGTAATAGTACAATAATAAATACCTTCTGAAAGATCTTTAATCATATCAATAGCTTCGCCCATCTCATGGGCATCCGCTTCCGAAAGATTAGACATTTCTCCTTTTGTACAGGATATCAACTGCCCCATCATTTCTTTCATTTCTTCAATTTTATGTTTCATACTTCACCCTCCTTAAGCTACTCTCGTTACCGTCAACGAAGCTTCGCGCCTTACCTGAATAGAAGGAGTTGGTGTTGTAGCAGGATCATCTTCTGTTCCATCTACATATGTACCAGATACAGTTAAGCAACATCCGCAAGGAACTGTAATAGGAACTGTTGTATTTATATGCTAGTATTGTGCTGCGACAGTCGGCGTTACAATAGCCACACTCTCTGGAACAACTGTTCCATTAACCGTGATCCCCAATGCTATTGGAGTAACAGTACCGCCTTCTGGAATCTGAATATTCGCTTGAAGAGTAACTTCATATCTTGCAAAACGATTGGAGGTATTGCCATTTAAGTTAAAAACTCCCGCAACAAGAGGAACTACATTCCCCTTATTACAAGGAATAGAAACACTATTAAATGGAATAGTACCATTTAACGCCACTAAATTATCAGTGGTTGTTACATAACGAGCCATGAGCAACCTCCTTATTAGTTATAAAACGCGTTACCACCGCAGCCGCATCCGCCATTATTGTTACAAGTGAAAATAGGGGTTCTGCCATAAACTGGAGTGGTGCCAACAGGACAAGTATCAAGTCTATTATAGATAGAATCAACAATTTGCTGATTTTGAGCAATTTGAGAAGCTTGACCTCTTGCATACAGATTTTCTTGACGAAGTTGAGCAATAAGATCATCTTTTTCATCTAATCTATCACGGAAAAGTTCATCTTTAATTGACTGAATACCACCATTGACTGCGTTCAGGAGTGCTTGAGTATTTGCTATACCTTGCGCAGTTACGTCTCTAAGAGCACCATCAACCGCAGCTCTATCCGCACAAGCTTCTGTAGCTACGGTGTACTTTAAGTCGGCGGTCGCCGCACGATTTTCACAACAACAATTCTGTTGTGTCATAGCCATACCATTAAGTTGTTGCATAAGTGCGGTTTGCATAGCAAAGTTCTGATTCATATCTGCAATTTGTCGAGCATTATTCGCAATCTCTGCCTGAGCAAAACCATTAGTTACTGCTCCTGTTACACCTGCAAACCCATTACAAAGTGACTGTTGAACATTAGAGAATCCATTACACATACCAGTAGCTAAATCATTAATACCACTAGTAACCGCTGCTTGATCGAAACCTCTTTGAACATCTGAAGTAACATAGGTGACACCATTGCCGCCACCATTATTACCCCAGCCGTTATTATTCCAACCGCCGCCCATAAGAACAATAATAAACAACAGAATGATCCAAGCACCGTCTCCGCCAAACCCACCAAAACCATCGTTATTATTATTTTTAGTTGCAGCTGCAATATCAGATAAAGAATAACCATTAGAATTATTAAACATAATCAAACTCTCCTTTTACTTTTTGCAAATAAAATATGGTTTTTCAATTTATATAAAAGTAATTGTAAAAAAGGTAATAAACATTTTATCGAAGGGAATTTTTAAAATTAGCAAACTCTTTATCAAAATCTATACCCCTTTGCGCAGCGAGGTTGCGTGCTATTTGTTCTAGTCCCGCAGCGTTTCCGTTCTGAGCAAGATTTGCCGCATTTTGAAGAATAGGATTATCTCCACCTTGATTTTGTAAAAAATTCATAACTAGCTGTTGAGGATTCACTCCCCCCTTAATCATTTGGATTAATTGCATTGGATTAACATTCATATATCAATCCTCCTTAAAAACTAACTAATGATGGTTGTTGTTCTTTTTGGTTTTCGTTCTTATTCTGTGCCGCTGCTGAATCCTGTGCGTTTACAGGCTGCATCGCCGCTATTAATGTTTGTATTACCTTATTGAACTCTTCTCTTGTTACGTAGTCTCCAGACATCTGTTGTGGGATTTCATCCTCCACCTTTTCATATGTTACAAAAGAAGCTGTGCCATCATTATTTATTCTTTTTGTATAAATTTTTTCATTGCCAACATCTGTGAACACCCATAAAGATCCATCTAAATCAATTTGTGCAGCTTTAGCTTCTTCTTTTGAAGAAACCGGTCTACATTTTAAAAATTGATTGAACATATTATTGTTTTGAGATGGTTGATTAGTATTTCTCATATATGTATTATATGGATTGTTCATCATTAAATTATTATCTCTTGGTGGGACATTTCCTATATTATTAGGATATCCAGACATATTTATATTGTTGGGGTATCCTAGCTGTTGATTATAATCTGCCATATCAAAATATTCCTTTCTTTAATTATTTATAATCGATAAAATTCCTTTTTTACAAAAACCCCCTTTCTATAGATTTGAAAAAACTGGAAGAAAAATAAAATTAATTAAAAATAAAGTTTGGTAAACTATTATTATTTTTTATTTTTTTATACACACGTGTGTTAAACTTTATTTTAATTTATTTTAATTTTTTCTTTCATATTTTTTCATTATATATTAAAATTTTAAAAGATGAATTAACAAGATTTGTCCAAAAATTTTTAAATATTTTTGCTTAGTAGGTTGGAAAAGTTTTAAAGATAAAAAATAATTAAAGCATCGAAGACGTTTCAATCAATAAGTTTATCTTTCTCAATTTTCTTACCGCACCTTTGACATTCATAAATATATTTCTTTTTAACTCCAGTCCCAGGTATACCAATAGATAACTCCCGCACAAACTTCAATTTGACATGATTACAAGAAATAGCTTTTAAATCTCCCTTTTTATCACAATACCTTCTGTACGGACATACCCAACAACAAGAGGGCCACATTGCACAACTATGCCTTTTTTCTTCTTCATTACTCATTCCATCACTCCCAATTAATCTAATTATCAAATTTAATCCAATAGCTATCAAAGATACATATAGCATCAGCTTCATCATCATTTACTGATATATTATATTTATTTTTTACATATTCTACATCGCTAGATTTTACTTGATCACGTTTAATACCTCGTCCCTGTTTGATATTAAGTGCGGCACGCCAAGAGCTAGCACCAATAAATTCACACTATATTTTCTAATCAATCTAAAATGCGGCAATCACTATCGCCGCCTGTAACCACATTAATACTTTATTAGTCCTTGAGTTGTATTCAGGTCTAACTTCCTACATAATTATTTTATCTATTTTATTAGTTTTAATGATTTCTGATATTTCATTTCGCATTTTAATAATTCTTTTAACTACATTTCTCGAAGCTGCGGTGATGCAGGTATGAAACTCCATGGTTCCGTCCTATCCCACGCAAACCCCGCTACTTTTCGTAGATAAATCCAATGTTAATATTCTCATATCTCTTCTTTTCACTCCTTTATTTGACAACATTATAACATAAAAATTTTAAAAAGTCAAATAAAAAAGGAGGTAATTTTTTCATTACCTCCTCTAATATTTATGTTATCACGCTACCCTCAAAGAAGCATCTCCCATTCTGGATATAACAGCCGCAATCTCCGCCCTAGTAATTTCTTTCCAGGGTTTAAATCCTTCACCATCTCCAATCAAAATCCCCGCATTATATAGTTGATACACAATATCAAACCTCGCTTCGTTACTCCCCAAAGGGACGTCCGCAATCTCATTCACATTCTTTATGGCAGTTAATTGATCAGCAGGCAAAGCTTTGCTTAATATCTCAGAAAATTCTATTCTAAGAGCCTCTGCATCATAATTAATTTTCATATTCTTTTCATAATCATATTCATCATCAATTATTCCCTTTTCTTTTGTATACCTCACGTAAGGCATATACCAAGGCTCGTCGCCAATAGGGGTGAAATCATACTCATTCTCATAATATATATTATGCAATCTGGCGGCTATACAAATTGTTTGAGCTAAAGTAATATTTCCATTTACATGAAATTCCTTATCAGAGATGCCTATCATCATTGCCATTTCATATGCCGCCTTAATAGAAGGGGCATACCAGGCATTTGCATCTACATCAATAAAATTTATTTCATTATAATTATTCACATATGGCAACTTAATAGTGGACTTTATAAAATCAATTTTATCATCCCTTACCTCTTGATTATTTAACAATATTAGATTGAGTATATCTATATCATTAATAATTTCTGCGCTATCATCGTCATTAGTTTCATTAACATCTGGAGTATTATCAATAAGAACATAAACATTACCAACTAAACCACCTGGAACTATTTCATTCTTATATCCTGAAATATACCAATAGGCATCAATGGTGCGGATGACCGCATCTTGTGTGCTTCCTGCTTTACGATCCCATGACGTCATTAAGGTACGTTCGCCGCCATACACTGGATCAGCTACATAAAATGTATCACTCGCTGAATCATATCTTGTAAGTAAAACTGCATGAGGTAAATCTCTTATATATATTTCTATTCCTTCAGGATATTCTTCTAATAATTTTAATAATCCTGCTTTTGTATTACATCCATTCCCTGTGCTATAAGTAACTGTCATACCGTAGTATGTAAATTGATGATATAGTCCCGCACCATTCTTCCAAGCAACTTGCTTAGTCCCCTCCTGTGTCACGTTAGGGCCATGACGCGTTCCCCTCAAGGTACATCTTTGATCGCATCATATCAACTGCGGAGGCTAGCGTACAATATCCCCTACCCATCTGTTTTACATATACCCCTTCATCCGCCATTTTTGTAGATGCATATGTAGGATAAGATGTAATTAAAAATAAAGTGATTGCAATAATTGCCGCCAATAATAAGTCTTTTAAATTAATTTTCATAAAATCTTCCTTTCAAAAAAAAATAAAAAAGGTAAGATAAGTAATTATATCTTACCTTATATCACTATTTATTATTTATTCTTCATTTGATTCTAAATCGTTTTCATTCTTTTGTTCTTTATTATATTGTTCCATTTCAGTTTTTAACATTTCTGTATAAGCATCTGTTAATTCTTTCATAAAATCTTTAAATACATAATATACAACAGAAAATGGTAAATTTGCATTATTTACCATACTATATAAACTATTTTTAAACTCTTCTGTTATTAAATTTATACTTTTTGTTTGTTCTTCCATAAAAATACCTTTCTTTTTTATTAATACGAATCAATGAACGTATTCATCCAATCTACTAAATTTGTAAAAAGACTCCCCTGAACACGATCTCCAGTATATACATACGCTAAGGTTTCATTTAATGTAGTTCCAATCTAACTTTTTAATTGTCTCCATAATGTAACCATATTATTATATCTGTTAGCAGTTAAAACTGTATCTGAATTCATTTGCGCATCCGTCACAGTATTTTGATCAACCGTGGCACCAGTTTGATTCAAATTATAAACCAGCCAAGCAATAATATCATTCCAAATTATATGTGAAAAATTAGAAGTTCTCCCTCCATTTAATGCTTGAGCGGAATCCCATAAAATGTTTGCATAATTATTATATTGACTATTACTCCAAGAATAATCATGATTCCAAGAACCCTATTCATTTGACCAAGACCATTTAGCTAACCATTTTACATCAAATTGATTAGAACTAGTATAAATAACCCTTGTTTTATAATCGTTCCTAGTTGCAGCATTATTTACATAAATAGAAACAATATACCTACCCTAAATTGTTGTCGAAGAGGTGATTGGAATAGCAGCAGCATTAGAATATGAAGATGTAGAGTTAGAATATGTTGCTGTTACTACTCCAGTATTAGCATTTTGTAATTCTATAACATAATCAATAGAATCCTGAGAACCTCCCATTGGTTGATTCCACCCAACTCTAATATATCTATTATCTTGATGGGCAGTAACGTTAATTGGGGCAGCTGGATAAGTTAATAAAGAGGTTGTACTTCCACTTCCTGAAGTAGATCCCTGTATATAGTCACCAACATTTACATCATAATAAAATATATAAGGAGTAAAATGATATTGTGTATTAGTTGTAAGACCACTAAAATAAAAAATCTCGGTATAAGGTCCTCCACCACCAGTTAACTATACGTTACCAAAACCACTCTATCCAGCATAACCCTAATCCCAATACATTTCAACTTTATACCATCCATTTACATCTGGATACCAATTTACTGCGATAGCAATCATGCTACCAGTTCTTGATTGCTTTTTTATTTCTAAATAACTCATATTTTTTCTCTTTTCTTTTTTTATTTTATTATCCAAATATAGCGTATGCAGCGGTTGGAGTTCCATTAATACATAATGCGCTCGAAGTTCCTATGCTCCCTACTGTTATAGTTGAAGTATTTAGTATTAAACTATCAGTATTCACTTCTGCAAATCTTGATTGCCCTGAAGCGGCGCTAATCCAGAAAGTAGTTGTATTTGGACTGCTTACCATATTAGTGTTGGCAGCATAACCCTTAAGACCACCTTTCGTTAATATCATTCCATCTTCACCTTGAAGAAGATATGTAAGTGTGCCAGTAGAGCTAGTGTTAGGAGCAACTGCAACAGCAGTGAATCCCTGAATCGTACCTCCTATTGAAATATTGTTTTGAATATCTATATCTTGAAATTTTGCCATTCCTATGCCTGGCTAAATTCCACATTTATACACTCCATTGTCGAGTCCTTGAAGGTCTCCACCCTGAATGCTCTGACTTGCGCTTGTAGGAACCAGATAAAATCTATTTCCAGGCGGCCCCGTCAAGATTTGTCCAGAACTATGAAAAGAAAACCCTGATTGTAGTGTATAGTTATTTTCGTCTCTTATGCCACCTAAAATCTAATTACTAAATATTTGAATGCCACCAATGCTTCCTTCTATTGCAAAAAAGCTTCCATCTTCATATACATGAAATTTTTGGTTTATATCTAATTCTCCTTTTCTAATATTTACTTTACCTGTTGTATCTACCGAAAAGCCTCTACCAAGAGATAAGCCATCTTTACCAAAATAAATACCTCTTATTGGAGAATTATCCACTCCACCTGAATAAGAAGGAGCAAAAACATTTGTTCCATTAGCTAAATAGTCATTTGTAATTACAAAATGTCCAATTTGACCAGAATTAGCATACATATGCCCATAATTATCAACAATAAAACTATTTCCAAAATTAATTGATCCTTGTCTTATATTAATTTCTAATTGACTTGGAGAGGTGCTAACGTAAAATGAATGATGTGTCTAACTATCCGTTTCTAATTCAACCCTACCGTTAGAACCAATAACTAAATTATGAGAATTATCTAATTTTATTTTTAATTGACCAGTAGTTGTTCCCATGTTAATAGTGCCACGACGAATTTCAACATTACCTTGATAATCAACAGAAAAACGATTTCCTAATGAAAAACCATCTGTTCCAAGATAAACACTCCTAGTTGCATTTAAATTTTGTGTTTCAGCAGAGACTACGTTAGCAAAGCTATCTGTATTATAAGCTATATAAGTGCCAGTTACAGATGATCCATCTTCTGTATATGTGGTATCAGCTATACGCCAATGTCTTGGACTTTGATTTGAATTACCTCCAGGTCCATCATCTCTAACAGCTCCATACCCAATCATCATAACGCCATTACTAAGCACTTTAAATCTACTACCAATAGATAAACCATCTTGTGAAATATAAAAGCCATCATGTTGATAATCACTTAATGTACTATGATTATTAGAGTAAATTCTTGCTTGTATATAAGGATTAGTTGTAGCATTGTATTGTGCGGTTGGATCAGTTAAATGCGATGTTTCTAAAGTAAGTGCTTTATTACCTGAATTAGCTCCATTGATATTTGAATATAACTAATAGTCAGCTATTCTCCATCCTGCAATACTGCCGCCACCTTTTGCAACTAAATAACCTCTCCAATCAACAGAGAAATTACCACTACCAAACGCAATTTGCGGTGTGGTTAAATCTATTAACATCCCACGAGATTGATTTTGATCGACTGTTGGATTTATATCAACAATCACTCCTGTAGGGGTATTTACATTACCATTGGCATAGTTTTGCGGTAATCCGGTTTCACTATTATAATTTTTCCAAAAATTACTACTATATAATAAAGCTTTATTACCATTTGGATCAATAATAATTTGACCGTTTCCAGCTTTACCAAATAGAGCAGACCCATTATCACTATTAAGGAAGAAGGTGCGGTCTCCGCTTGAATACCCCAACACACCAGTATCAGGATCTCTTTTACCAGCTACCTTAATTTTTCCCATTAATACGCCAGTGAAATTATTGTTGTTATCTTTTGTTCCTGCTCCCATCTGAGGCGCTAATATGTATCCATTCTAACCGTTATCTTTAATTTGAATACTATTGCCATCCCAATCATTAATATTATCTAATCCATACTTATTCAAAAGAAAGTGAATAGGAATACTAATTTTCCCAATGGTGGTATTACCTTGCTTGTATTCACACAACACCGTCGCATTTACACACTGACCATCATACCTTGCTGCAGGTTCATATCTCCACTGGTTCGCATTTAATGTAGGATTAATTCGATACCATTCCTAATCTAATAAAGTTAAAAGATTTTGATTACTATATTCAGCAGTTCCAGACGTAATTTTAATGACAATATTCCCAGAACTGCTTGGAGTATAAGATATATTTTTACTCTCAATTAAAGATATATCTTCCCAAACATTATTAATCTTTTCTTCACAAATAAATTCAAAAGGATGTGCGCTATCATATTGCGGGAAGACTCCATCTGAAGTATACATTACATACCTGAACCCACTATCATCTTTTAATGAAACTCTATATTTTTCATCAGAAGTCCAAGCTGTTGTGATAGGAATTGTTCCATAATATAATTTTCCATTCCAATTAATACTACATTTTATAATATTAGCAAAAGGTGTGCTATAATGATTCTGTAATTGATCTCCTTTATAATAAATTTGACCAATGCCGGCATCATAAATACCAAAAGCAGATTCATCACTAACCGAACTTGTGTACTTATTTTGTAAAATTTCCCAATGAACTAAAGTTGGTTGAGTAATCCCATCTTTTGCATAATCAGCTGATTTATTTCCTTCCCATATTAATTCACCATTACACCAAAGTTGGGCTTTAAAGAATTGATAACTAGTTGAGTTAGCATTTCCAATACCAATGTTTGTTTCTGTATTAGTGTTATTGATCCCATAATTTAAATAATATTGACTTCCTCTTTTAGTAACCATAGGATATAAAGGAGAATTACTCATTTTAGTATTAGGAATTAACTTAACAATAAACTCAGTTCCATTAGTGCCAGGCTCCCCTTGCTTCACAAAAGTAAAGGCGGTCTCCGCAGTTAAATCCATACCTTTAAATTTAACATTTAACTTAATTTGATTTCTCTTTTTATTAACATCATATCTTTTATAAATATCATAAATTAAATAAAGATTATTAGTATACTCAGCATAGCCATTAACCAAATCCACTCTTTCAAGATTATCATTTAAGTCTATCTCATCACCTGTTGTTTCATCTGTTGCTATTTTCCCATCTTCATTAATCTTTTTATTGCTTAATAAAGTATCTTCAATAGGAAAATACCATGTGATTGAACAGTCTCTTGCTCTAAGTATAATATCAGAATCAATAGGCTGACCTAAATTATCATATACAGTAAAACTTAATGCTTTAAGCTATTGCGGCATATCTAAACTCTTACTAGTCGGCGCCACCCCGTTTTCATTATATTGGAATGTTTCAGCACCATTATTGATAACAAGAGAATAAACACCCTCTCCATCTAATGAATTTGTTAATGTAATTGCGGCGGTGCCTAGGTATGTGGTGTTATTATATACAGAACATTTAAAAATACCTCGATTGGTAATATCTTTTATTTGCACATCATAAATTTTATTACCATCAACCCTTTGAATAAAATCATATGCGGCGACCGCAGATCTTAAAGTAGTTAGATTATCTTTTTCAGCATTTGCAAACTTGGTGCCATTAGAGATCGCCGTTTCAAGATTCGTCAAAGCGGCAACCGCACTTGCATAATTACTATTTAATTGAGTCGTTTCAGGGAGTTCCATAAGTACTCCAGTGTCGGACTAATATGCCCAAGAGTAAGTCAATCCATTTTGTACAATTCCATTAACCTTTGCTAAACAAGTTAAAGTAGGGTGACCAATATCATAGTAGAATTGTGTTGTTCCAGTGCTTGAAGTTATTGACAATTCAGGGGTGGATGCCGCAAGATTCTTTATATTAATTTCTTTAGTTATAACAGTATTGTCATAAATAATAGCTACTTTATACTTGTTATCTCTTGCTGTTGCATCACTTAAATTAACTATAATAGTATTACTACCTGGAACCCATGTTACAACATCTGGCTAGAGATCGGTTCCTTCAATTACATTACTATCATTCAAACATGTCCAACCGCGTCCTAAATACTTATTATATGAAGGATGACTTGGAGTTATTCCAACATTCTCTCTTCCCCAATAGAAAGGGATGTCTTGATACGATGAAACCATTTTTCCTTTAACTTTAACTTTTGCGGTTATCGTCTTATAATCATTTGAGAGCGCGTCTGCTGCAAAGTAGGTTCCCCGCAATGTTTCAAACTAAATAGCCACTCCATTTATTTCAGTATCCGACATCCTAATGGCGCCATTAAGTTCTAAATTAGTAATTTCAATATCACCGCTACTTAACCTACCAGTTGTAGCACCTCCGCTTGCTCCTGGGAAACCGCTATTAAAAATAACAATAGACTCAACTCTAATAAAATTAGTTCCATCTACATCAAAAATTTCATATTGTCTAGTAGGATAAGCAAGTCTATATGGATTATCAATCATATTATCTTCATTAACAATATATGATTTAACAGTAGTATTCTATTCAAGATACTTATTAGCTTGCGCTTGAGTCCATCCTGTATGTGCGGTTAAATTCTCTTCAACACAATCTGAGGTATTTTCCCAAAATCTTAAATTATAAACAATTCCGTAGTGTCCTCTCGACTGTTTGGCGGCGGCTAGGTTTGTCTTGAAGGTGGCGCCCGCAATTAAAGAAGATGATTCTCTAATATATTGCTCCAAAGAAGTCATATTCAATACAAGATTATCCGAAACATTACTGCCTCTATCATAAATCGCATATGAATAATTTTCATTATCACTGTTTAAATAATAAATTCCACTAGATTCAAAACAATTTGTACCTACTATATCATAAGCCTCATCGCCTTCCGCCTGTGATATATAATTAATGCCTAACTTTTCTGTTGTCCCAAGAATAGTCTTTTCTTTCTTAAAATCATTTCCAGGAACTAAAATATAAACATAGGCATTATTATTATAAGTTACATCAGAATTATTGGAATAAGCAAAGAACATAGAATCTTGATAACGGCATCTATACTTACCTATTGTTGCATCTTCACAAGATACTATTTGTGCTTGAATTGTTTTATCATATCCTGCTCTTTCAACAGCGTCTTTAGCTAACAAATTCATAGCCTATAAAAACTTTTCTTGTACATCCATAATTTTGATCTTATTCCTCCTTGTATCTCATTTTATTTTTAAATAATAAATGATATACATTATTTTTACTTCATTAATAGTATACCATATTTTTTTCTTTTTGTCAACTATTTGAAAACAAGAGAGATAGTAAAATTACTATCTCTCTTAATAATTAACGTCTCATTACTCTTTGTGCGGCAAGGTTGACTAAATCATTAAACGCTTCTTCAATTTCTCTCTTGCTATTTACGTTAGGGAATGAAGCATCTATATGAACATTTTGTTCAATAGTATCACTATCAGAATTCGGATTAAATGAACTTATGCGGAGTCCGCTTAGTCTTGCAGCCATGGCTCCTTGAAGATTTCCTGAGAGCGATCTTAAAATTGACACTGTGTCTAAGATATTCTTAGTATCATCTTGATTTAATACTATCTCTTTTTCATGGAGAATACCTATCTTTCCAAAATTACCAGGCCACTCACCTGTATAACCACCACTTGAAAATGCGGAAGGTCCATACCCAGCATAATAAGACCTAGAGTTTGAGAAAGATTTAGTTAATTGTGTTCGTCCATTAACCAATTTAAACCATTCTTGAACCATAGTATACAATCTCTATCCTTCAGTATCTCCCCATTTCTCTTTCATAATTGCTCGTCTAGTTGGGTTGTTTCCCCAATCTCCTTGGAACCAGATATTACCAGCAATTTGTTCAGCTAACTCTTCAGTAACAGGCGGCGCACTGTAAGAACTATTGCTATAAGAGGCACTTGAAGAACTAGTTCCTGAACTAGTATTAGATCCTGAAGATCCACTACCTGAGCTTCCCGCACCATACTTTGCAGCCTATGCGGCAGCCTGCGCTCTCTATGCTTGTATAAACTTCTGAATTGCTGATACCGCAGCCATAGCAGAACTATAAACAGCGTTGTATTCCCTAATCAAAGCATGAGCTTCATATCGTAAATCTTGAAGAGTCTCAATTTCTTCATCCATCGTGTAAATTAAATCTTCATTATCCCAAGTTAAATCTTGAACCGAATCGGCCACATCATCAACACCGCTTCTAACATCATCTAAATCATAACCGGCAGTAGTTGCCAAATCATTTAATTGATCTTGATAATTTTTAGTAACCTAATGAACTTCTTCAAAGGCGCTCTTGCACGATGGGATTAAACCGCCATCCCCCGCAATTTTATCAGACATCTACTGGATTCCGCTATTCCAAGTTGGAACTAAATCACCCATAAGAATCTGCTTCTCTTGTTCAGACATATTTTGATAATTAGAAACATCGGTATTATAAATAGAAGCAATTTCATTAAACGCAGAATCCATTAAATTAACTCTAATATTTTGATTCTCTTCAATTTTATTAGTAATATATTCATTATACTACTCAGTTAATAAAGCTAATTCAGCTTGAGCTTCTGCATCTCCCTCTTTAGCCCTTTCTGTTAATTCTTTAGTCTTTTCGGTAAAATCTTTATATGCAGAATACATATCTTCTAAATTAGATTTATATCTATCTTTATCAAAATTATATAATTCATTTTGAGCAGCCGTCAAATTTTGTTGAGCCTCTAAAATACTATCACTATCCGCAACATATTCATAAGAATAATTTCCTTGCGAATCCCGCCTTAACTGCATTGAAGTTTTACTAGATCTAGCGTCTTCTAATGCAATCCGCGCCTGTTCAATTTCTAATAACTTTGTTGCTCTATCAACATCGTACTGAGTTAATTTATCTTTTGCTCTTAAATTACCAAGTTGTTCATCCATAAGAGCTTTTAATTGTCTCTGAGCTTTTATATTTTTATTATCAGTATTATTCAAAGCTGTTTGGAATTTATTTTGTAACTCTTGAATAGCAAAAGCAGAATTAATAGTATCCAAATACTCATCAGCATTTTTATTTATTAAATCCCATTCCATATCAAGGTAATCAAAAGTTTTACCATTAGTAAGTTTCTTTTCTAATTCATCAAATATTTTATTAATAGAATTAGTAAATTCCTTTTGGAGGTCTTGAGCAGATTTTGCCATTGCATCCCTTACTCTTTCAACGGTATTTTTATAACTTTCTTCCCATTTTTTAGCCTACTGTTCATTACCAGCTTCTCTTGCACGATCCCATTGAGCCTTTTCATACTCGCCACGTTGTCTCAAGAATTCTAATTCTTGTTTATTATTAGCATTTAAAGACTGGTAATATTTCTCCATAGCATCATATTGCCTCTCTCCATAAAGAAGAGTTAATAGATCCATATTACCTTCAATAAGCTTTGAAATATATTCATAATCTTCAACTTGTTTATCAAAATGCTGTTCAGCATCATCAATAGCATCAAAATAAGCCTGGTCAATAGAATCAACTAAATCATTAATATCTATTAATTGATTTTGTAACTCTTTTAGATCATTTTGAAGATCTTCCATCGCTTGAGCCTTATTATCTCCATAAATTGCGGATTCGCCTATAGAATCAATTAACGCGATCTCAGTCATTGTCGCATTAATTTGATCGGTTAAAGTTTCAAGCGTGCCTTTGTTATTATCAATAGAATAATAAGAAAGGATATCATCAAGATTTTGTCCAGCATCTTTGAAGATTTTGCTAAAATCACTGTCTTTAATAATATCAGTGCGGTTGATCACTTTTCTTCGGAACTCGTTCCAATCTTTCTCGGCCTCCCGCATATCCAAACGAATTTCAAGTTCCATGCGGAATTGCTTGATATTAATCTCAATCTGCTTTTGAGTTTCTTCTTCAATCTGATCAGTAATGTCTTCCATTGCTTCTCTTAAAGCATCATAATTTTTAATTGCTTCCTAAGCATCTTTCAAAGCCTTATTCGCGGCATCTATTTCTTTAGCCTTTGCAGTTAACTGATCATTAATACCCTATTTATATGTTTTATTAGTAGAGGAATTATAAAAATTAATTAAAGTATTATACTCTCGTGTTAAAGAGTTAACTAATTCTTGCTTTTGAGCAACAACGCTCATATAGTTTGAAATATTACCATATGCATCGAAAGTTGCTCCTAAAAGTTGTAAAGATCTACGTTGTTGTGCTAAATCAATTTCTTGAATCTATTGTTTTTCTTTTAATTTCTTTTTATGTTTTTCTAAAATTTCTGTTTGTTTATTAAGATTATTTAATAGATCCCTACCGTACATGCGATCTTGCTTTTTAGAAACTCGCTCTAATTCTCTATCAATGGCTTTGATTTCAATATTTATATCATGATAAAGATCTCGTTCATCTTTAATTAACTCTTTTGAGTCTTTTTGAGAGGTATCTGAATTTTCTTTCTCCCATTCTTTCTGTGCTTTTTCAGCCTACTGCTGAGCTTTTTTTGCAGCTTGTTGAGCTTCTCGGTCTGCTTTTTCTTGCGCTCTTTGAGCCTCTTTAGCAGCTCTCTATGCTTCCTGTTGAGCCTTTTTATTTGCAGCATCTATTTCTTTTTGCTGTTTTTCTGCTTCTCTAGCTGCATTGCTTGCGGCTGACTACCTCTTACTAGATTTTCTTGTTGTCCCCGCAGATCCTCCGCCGTTGGATGATTGTAAGAATTTTATTCCACCACCAGTAGATTTATGCATACTCTGGATTTCAACAGCCCCAGTTCCAGGAATTACAGATGTCGTTTGTCCTTGTACTGTTTCCCAGTGACCTGGCTAATCCATTTTAGTATACGCAAAAGCCCCTTGATGCTATTCCCCGCCTGCTGGTAAATATTCAGTATGATAACTTGCAGGAACCCAATACTGATTCTCTGTATCTGTTGTCTTTACTTGAGGGTCTGTTTCAATAACAGTAGCATCAAATGCCATTGCTTGAATTAAATTTTCAGCCTGTGCGACTCCAGCATTTGTTTTTTGAAGCATCTCGTTGAAAGATCTGATAAAATCTTCATTTTGAAGATTTGCATTCATCTAAATATCATTAAGTCCTTGAGCATTCCATTCCGCGATCTGATCTTGAATAGTTTGTAAATCAGAATAGAAACTATCATCATAAACTATAAGATGAGCAACAATATCATCTAAAGCTAAATCCATTAAACGATCATAGGCAGCTTCAATTTCATCAACAGCCATCTCAGTGCCGTCAGCAGACTCGCCTGCCGCAATTCTAAATAATTCAAGATTATCTGCATTACGTAAAAACTCATCAGATAAAGCATTATCTCCAACAAAGTCTAATAAATCTTGATATGCATCTGCTAAATCTTCAGCAATTTGTACGTATTCAACCTAACTTCCCTATCTAAGAATACTTACCCAATCTTCATAATTATCAACTAAATTTTGAATTGCGTCATCATATCTTAAAACTGCGGCTGCCGCATCTTCCGCCCAATCTCGGTTATCTTTTATTCCATCATTTAAACCTTCAATTTGATCAGCGGTTTCCATATATAATTCAGATAAACGTTCTAATTGAGTCGTATCAATATCCTAATCAAGCGGAACTAATGCATCATGAATTTGCATTTGAATCTAGTTCCACTCTTTTTTAAGAGAAGCACTCTAATCACCAGTCTAAGATACTTTTTTAGCAATTTGAGAACATAAATCAATATCTTCCTAATGATTTTCTATTAATTCTCTCCATTTTTCTGCTTGATCTTCTGTTATAGTTTTTGCAGTTTCTAAATATTCTATTTGAGTAATTAATTTTTCCTAATCAAATCCTTGCATCATTGGTCCAGCTACATTCTAGTCTGTACCATAATTTATTGCAATAGAATTTAAATTATCAACATTAAATTGTTCTCCGGCAGTTCTAATATCTACTATTTTTTGCTAAATAGCATTAAGAGTTTTATAAAACCCCTCTAATTTAAAATCATCAACTAATTTATAGAACTATTCTGCATCGCCAGTCAATTTATAGGTTCCATTAGCAGCTATATCAAAGAACTCTTGAAGCTGTTCAGCGCCTCTTTCAGCTAATCCTTCAAATTCACTTTTAGAAATATTTTTACCGCTTGAAATTTGTTCTTCTAAAGTTGAAAAATAAGTATAGTTCTACGCGGCATCTTTAATATTAGAAAAATCTTTCTAAGAAATTTCAGTAAGAGTGTTATTTAAATCTTCCCAAGATTGAAATTCTTCTGGGTCTAATTCAAAAAATTTAGTAAGCTGTTGATCATTAAGTTTGGTAATTAAACTTTCAATACTCTCTGGTATTTCTCCACCAATTTTATCTTTAAATTCATCTAAAGAATCTGAAATCTCACTAAATTGATTATATATTGAATCGTGATTTTTCTTTAAATACTCATCTACTGCTGTTGAAGCTTTAGTGTATGTTATATCATACTAATCCTGTAATTCTTTAATAAGAGTAGTTCTTTTTTCAAGATAGTCATTAGTGTTTTTAATATTCTAAAGATCAACATCCTATGCAATTTTCTTTATTCTTGAATTATCAAGCTCGTTGTTAGATTCTTCAACTACATCTTTTAACGCTTTATATTCATCTGCATATTCTTTAAGAAATTCAGTTGCTCTTTGATAAGAAGTGGCTCTATCTAAATCTTCTTGATTAATTTTTCCAGAGCTTTCAAGTTTATCGACAGCAGCTTGAATATTTTCATATAAATGAATTAATTCTTCTTCACTAGCTGTATTAAAATCGATTTCATACGTAATTACGCCATTATCAGAAACTTTTGCCCCTTTTGAGGTAAAAGCTTTTGAAATATAATCTTGAACATTTTTAACGGCGTTACCTGCACCAAAAGTAATTTTACTATAATCACCAAATAATAAATCACCAATACCGCCTTCGCCTTTTAATGATTCTTGGAAAGATTTTCTTGCGGCACGCTTCTCTCTTTTAAGAGAATCTTGATACTCTTTTTCCTATTCTTCTCTTGTTTCTTTTATAGCATTAGTCAAATCTAAATAAGAATTTTTAAGATTATTTGCGGCATCTCCCTATAATTCATACTGATCAACTAATTCCTAAACAGAACTTTTTAATTCTGTACGAGAAATCTATCCATCTTTATATTTTTTATCAAGCTACTCAAGAGATTTATACAACTATTCATGTGATTTTATTTGCTCTTGGTTCTGATTCTATTCTTCAATCTTAGTCTTTTGAGTTTCTATTATTTCTTCTCGATGTTGCTTTAATGCACTGTTTGCGATACCCAATGCTCCAACTACAGCAGTTATCCCAGCTATCCAAGCTAACATAGGATCAAACGACATTGTTACCCCTAAAAATTCAAAAGCCTATCCAGCTTCTAGTGCAGCTGCCGCCTCAGCTTTTGTATATATTGTAACTAATCCTGTTGCTTTTGCCATAGAAGCTAATCCACTGCCTAACATTGGTAGAGTAAAAGATAAATTAGTTATTGTTTGAAGCCATTTCTAGCCTTCTTCTAAATCACTATTTTTCCATATGCTGCCAAGATTTTGAATAGTCTAAATAGACATCCCCACTTGAGAAATTCCACCAGCTAATTTAGCAAAATTTTCAATGGTCGCCGCCTGAGCCATATTATTTAAACCAGTATTAAAATCACCTGTTAATTGTTGTAATGCTGATTTTAATGTACCAATTTTTGTTTTTATACTATCAGTTGCGCCTTCAATATTTTTTTCAAACTCTTGTCTAATTCCAGTAGCGGTTTTTCCTGCAACCGTAACAATTCCATTTAATTCAGTTGTAATAGCTCCAAATTTAGCTTTAAGTAATTCATCAGGAACACTTTCATCTAATTTAGATAATTCAATCTAAAGGGTTTCTATTTGTTTCCTATGTTGTTCTAATTTATTTGAATCTACTAAATCTTTTACTGTATTAAAATATTCAGTTATATCTTCTTTTGCTCTATCAAAGCCAAAATTTTCTCCCGAAGTTTTTAATTGTTCTTTATAATTTTTTAATTCATTAGATAAAGATTTTACTCTATTTTCTTGCTCTTGTAATTGTTCTAAGAGTTTTTGTTGCCCTTCTGGACTATTTATTATTTCATTAACACTTTTCCAAGCATCACTCTATTTTAAAACTTCTTTTGCAGTCTCTTCGATTGCAGCATCTAAGTTTTTTTGCTTCTCTGTTAATGTTGCAATTTCATTCCCAACCTTATTAATGTCACTAAGAGCAGTTTGTAATCCTTTAAATTGCTCTGGACTCATCATCCTCGATAATTCAAGAAGTTTTTCTCTACTATTAAGTAAATCTTCATCAATTTTTTCCAACCCAGGAATCCCTTTCCATTCTTGAGTTATCTATAAAGCCTGTTTAAATTGTTCTGCATTATTTTTTGCTGTTTCAAAATTAGTAATTGTAGTATTAATACTTTTAGCAATCTGTTGACTAAATACCGTTATACCAATACTACCAAGGCTTGATAAAATTAGAATTCCGCCACCTAAACTATCTACAAATGTCGCTACTAAATTAGCAGCATCAGTCAACCCATCAACAAGAGTATTCATAGTGTCTGTATCCAACAGACTATCATAAATATTCTCCGTCGCCGCCTTTAAAGTTTGAAGATGTGCGGCGGTTGATTCCATGTAAATATCTTGTTGTTTTTGTAACGTACCTTGTGCGTTACGGGCGGTCTCCAGTGACTTAGTGTACTCATCCCACTTATCAAATAGTGCAATCAATCTACTGTACTGTCTTTGACCTGCCATAGTTTGCGCTAAAGTAATTTGTTGCTCGCGGTTCATTCCTTCCCATTTACCGCCAATTTCTTCTATGACACTTCCCATGTCGCGAAGGTGTCCTTGAGCATCTAATACATTAACACCAAACTCAGCCATCTTACCAGTATAATAGCCTAAATCTACTCCATCATCAGCCATACCCGCTTGAATATCACTGATACGAGCATAAATAGTTTTTAATGAAGTACCAATTGTTTCAGGTGCTTCACGAGTTGCTGAAATAATGGTTGATAACTGTGCGGCTAATTGATCTTCACCAACACCCATTGCAGCTGCGGCACTAGCTACTTTACTCATACCTGTAGATAATTCTTGTAGGTCTGATGCGGTTGTGGCTGCGACTGCCGCCAATCTATCAATGTAGATCTATGCTTCGTCGGCATTCACCTTATATCCGTTCCATACCGCAGTCAATTCTTCCGAAACCGCATCTGTTGATTGACCAGTAACGTTCGCAGTTTTAAGCGTGATAGCTGCGCGCTATTCAATTTCTTTATCACTTAACCTATTAGTCCATGAGATGCGTTACTTTCTCATGCGTTCTCTTATGAACTGCTCCAAAATTTCTAATGGAGAGTAGACTATATCTCACCTAATGTGGACAGTATGCACTTCTTATCTGTCCTAGGTACCCCCTTTTCGGCGGACTTCCGCCTACTCCTCTTTGACCGAGGATAGTCGTTGAACGTTCTTCCCATTAGGAAACTTCGCTGCGGATTACCTACATATATTTTACCTTTTTACTATACCTATAATAATTACTTATAGCCAGCTATATATTACTATATCACTTTAGTAGTAAAATCTTTAAGGTTTACCCGCAATTAAAGGGTTTTCAGGGCTAGTATTATATATTAAAATCTTCAATATTTTGTGTATCAAGAACCCAAATAAAACCTTTTCCAGGTCGATGCTTATCCGCAGCTCGTTTAATTGTTGAATCCGCACAATTAATTGATCGAGCCGCCGCTTTGAAGATCTTATTGCCTATTCCCTGTTGTGCATATATTAATGCCGCTTCCGTATAGTCCGTCGTGGTTTTCCCCAAACTTTGAGCTACTTCATTTGCCTTTTCCGCGAACGCACCCATATCATCCGCAGTTTTATTAGTAACAATACGAATATCATTTAAAGATGTATCTAATGCTTTAACATAGCCAACAGCCTGTTGAATTGACCCTGACATAATATTAATAGCAGAAGAAGCTATATTCCACTTCACTGTATTAGCAAGCGTAGTTGCCATATTATCTAAGATAGTATGTGATTCTTTTAATTGAATATTCGTGCTTAATACTTGATTAGATAAACTCCTAAAAGCATTTTCACCTGCGGCTCCCGCCTGTTTAAACGTATTATATACATTTTCAATAGAACCAGAAGTTTCTTTTATCTATTTATTAAATGTCTAAATATTAACAGTATTTAATTTAGCATTAAATGCTTTCTTTAAAGCGTCTTCGACATGAATTGCTTCTGTTCTAATTTGCGAGAGGGTTTCTTTTGCAGTTGCGGTGTCTTGCCCAGTAATCTTCACTATATCACTAACTTTAATTTTAGATAGCTATTGTAGTGAAGCTTTTAATTGGTTTAAACCACTTTTCTAAATATCAAACCCAACTTGATATTTAATCTGATTTGCCATATCCTTTTATCTCCTTCTTATAAATATATTTTGTTTAATCATATTGTAAAATAAAACAATAAAAACCTTCTATTATTTTATTTAAAAATTTTTCTCTTTTATACATACTATAAAAAAATGCGTTATTTAATTATTCTACATTGACCATAAAAAATTTCCTTGATTCTTTATTAAAATTTTGTTATAATATTTATAGAAATTTAAGAAGAAAATACTAAAACTCTATAAAAGAATAGGAGAAAATATGCAAAATAAAATACAAATTGCACTTGAATATTGGAGAGACCGCCTATCAAAAGAATATGGTAAAGAGCATATTTTAAATATTGCTTTATATGGCTCTCAAAATTATAACCTTGATACACCAAAGTCAGATATTGATGTAAAAGCTATTTACATTCCTTCTCTTACTGAAGCTATCTTAAATAAAAAAAGATTATCTAAAGAGCTTCATAATGAAAAAGGTGAGCACTGTGAATTAAAAGATATTCGAGAAATGTGCGATATGTATAAAAAACAAAATATCAATTTTCTTGAAACTCTATTTACTGAATATAGATGGGATAATCCTAAATATAATACAATTAATTCTATGTTAAAATCAAAAGCAGAAGATATAGCTCGTTATAACCCATATTATGGAATAAAAAGTATATGTGGACAAATACTAAATACAATTAAACAATTTAAAAAAGATACTCATAATTATAATTTAAAAAAAGTAAGTAAAGCTATCTTTCTTTATTTATACTTATATAAATATATAACAAATAAAAGATATAAAGATTGTTTGCGTGTAGATATTGTAAATGATAAATTTTTAGATTATCCATTCGCCTATGCTTTAATTATGAAATTAAAAACAAAAACTCTTTATGATTTTAATGATAATGAATTGCTTATATTAAAAAATAGTATTGATTTTCTTGAAAAATATTTAATAGAATTAATGACAAATATAAAACAAGATGATTATTATATTAACGACACTGTTGAACAATTCCTTAATATAATTTGTTTTAAGGCAATTTTAAAATTACAAGATTTAAAAAAGGTGGTATAAAAATATGGATAAAACAAGTTTAGCTAACAGAATGAAAGAATATTATGAAAATATTCCTAAAATAAAATTAATACGGCGGACTCCGGTTATTATCCGTCTTGATGGTAGATCATTTCATACATTCACCAAAGGTTTTAATAAGCCATTTGATGACGTGTTAATTAAAACCATGCAAGAAACAATGAAGTATCTTTGTGAAAATATTCAAAATTGCGTTTTTGGTTATACTCAATCAGATGAAATTTCACTTGCTCTTGTAGATTATAAAAATCTTAATTCATCCGCTTGGTTTGATTATGAAGTACAAAAAATATGCAGCATCTCCGCTTCTATGACTACAATGATTTTTAATAAACTTTTTGAAAAAAATCTTAGAAATTGGAATATTGATAGTTATAAAATGTATTCTATTTATACAAAAGCATCAATAAAAGGAGCCATGTTTGATAGCAGGTGTTTTAACATCCCAAAAGAAGAAGTAACTAACTACTTTTATTGGCGGCAGCTCGATGCTACACGCAATTCAATCCAAATGCTTGGGCAGTCACAATTTTCTCATAAAGAACTTCAAAATAAATCTTGTAACATGATTCAGGATATGCTTTTGACAAAAAAAGATATTAATTGGAACAACCTTCCTATTTATAAAAAACGCGGTTCCGCCTGTAGAAGAAACAAAACAGGTCAATGGGAAATTGATATTGAAATGCCAATTTTAAAAAATACTGAAGAAGTTAATTACAGACATTATGTAGATAGTTTAATTGATTTTTAATAAGGAAGGATTGCTTTCCTTATTTTATTTTTATAAAAAATTATGTTATAATTTATATATAAATGAAAGGTGATATAATTTATGAAACCTAGAATCTTAATGATAGGAGATTTACATCAAAATTTTAAACCTATAAGACAATTATATAATTATTATAAAGAATCGACGCATCCTTTTACAAAAGAAGATACATTAATTTGTTTAGGTGACTTTGGAGCAAATTTTTACTTTGACCATAGAGATAAAAATTTTAAAGAAAAATTAGGTAAATATGACATTCAATATTTTGTAATTCGCGGCAATCATGAAGAACGTCCAAGTAACTGCGTTAAAAAAGATCCTAATGACTGGCATACTGAAATATTTTGGGGTAATAAAGTATATGTAGAAAATGATTATCCATATATTAAATATGCTTTAGATTATCCTGCTAAATATGAAATTTTAACAAAACATAGAACAATTCTTAAAACTTTAGTTTTACCTGGGGCTTATAGTATTGATAAATATTATAGACTTTTACATAAATGGTCTTGGTTTCCACAAGAGCAATGTAATATTCAGGAACGTGCGGACGGTCTCGTTTTAGCACGATTAAATACCTGGGACTTAGTGCTTTCTCATACTTGCCCCGCAATTTACGAACCAACAGATTTGTTTTTATCATTTATAGACCAAACTACTGTTGATAAAACAACTGAACAGTGGTTAGGTCAAATTGAATGGAATTTAGATTACAAACTTTGGGCGTTTGGTCATTTTCATAAAACCCGCGTTTATCCGATGGTTGATGGTAAAGATAAGGTTATGTTGTTTAACGACTTTGCTTTTGATTTAAATAAATATTTTAATCCAAATATTAAAAATATTGTTCCATATGATTGTTTAATTGAAAATTATGAAAATATTATTAACAAACCTTAATTGTTTTTTATAAAAAAAATATATTATAATAATAATATAAAAAAGAAAAGAGGTATTATATATGAATACAAAAATGTGGAATAAAAAATCTGGTTATATTGTGGAAGTTTTTCAAATTCATCCTAACGGAACTGCAACCGTTTGGAGCGATGAATGTGCAAAAAAAATGCATTATAACACTGGTTGGGAAGTTGTTAAAATGAGCGTTCTTGTACCATTAGATTTTTATAAAATTCATAAAGATTGCTATATTTCAGAAAAAGATAGAAAAGAAATGAAAAAAAGGCTCGTATATAATTCAAGCACTTGGACGACTTCAGATAATCTTGTTTTTACAGATTGTGATAAAGCTATTATCCATGAAAGGAGTCTTGTTAATGGAAACTAAATATATTCTTTCAGAATCCCAATTAATAGAATTGTTAACTTCTAAACACACCTTAACCTATTTAAAAATAGAAGGTGTAGAAAATTGGGGCGGTTATATGGCAAATCGAGAAAGATATATTGCAGATTATTTAGATATGTCATGGAAAGAAGTTAAAAAAAACCATTTATCATTTGAAGACTGTGCAAAAGAAGGATTACAGTATTTTAAAAAATTTAAGGAGGAATAATATGAAAGCACCGCGTCAGAAGATTCTTAGAAACCGTGTTAAATGCAATAAATGTGGAGATATTATTGAATCTGAGTCAGTATATAATTTCGTTACTTGTAAATGTGGAGCAGTATCTATAGATGGAGGTCATGAATATTTAAAAAGATCTGCAAAAAGTCCTAAAGATTTTCATGATCTGTCTGTTGTGATTGAGGAGGTATAATACATGCTGAACAAGAGTCAGATGAGAGAACTCGCGTATGTGGTAATTATTGATAATATTGAACCAATAGAAAGTTCTGATAATTGTGAATGCGCGGTTGTCGGAGGATGGAGAGTCATGGTTCGTAAAAATCAGTTTAAAGCTGGCGATCCCGCAATTTATTTTGAGATTGATTCTCTCTTGGATCAGTCCAATCCCGCGTTCGCATTTATGAAACCTAAGAAATATAGAGTAAAAACTCAGCGTTATACTTTTGGTGGTAAAGGTAATTTTATTTCTCAAGGTCTTTTAATGCCTGCTGAAGATTTTGGTTGGAATAGATGTGGAGTTGGAGTTGGAAAAGAAAAATCTGTTAAACAGGGTATTTGTAAACCAGATGGGACTATTTTTTATCCAGATGACGAATCTCGTTTTTTAACTGAAGAGCTTAATATTAAATATTATGTTCCAGAAGATAATAAAAGAAAAGCTCCTACTGTTGATAAATATAAATCAATGGCTCAAAGAAATGGTAAACTTTTTTCTCATTATCCATTTAGATGGCTTATGCGGCGACAGTGGGGAAAGAAACTTTTATTCATCTTCTTTGGCAAGAAAAAAAATAATAAGACTGCATTTCCTACTAGATTCCCGTTTGTGAAAAAAACAGACCAAGAACGTTGCGAAAACATGATCTATGTATTAAAAGATAAAACCCCATTTGTCGTTACTGAAAAGTGTGATGGCAGCTCTGCAACTTATATTCTTGAAAGAAAGAAAAAACTTTTTAGAGATACCTATGAATTTTATGTATGTAGCAGAAATGTAAGACAACTTACTCCAGACCAGAAGTCTTTTTATGATGATAACTATTATTGGGAATGTGCTTTCAAATATGACATTGAAAATAAATTAAAAGATTATCTTAAAAAACATCCTGAACTTGATTACGTCTGTTGGCAAGGCGAAGTCTGCGCACCGAAAATCCAGCAGAACCCGCACGCTCTTAACTTAACTCATCTTTATTTATTCCATATGATTGACTCTAATAGAGGTAAATATGATATTAGAGATGCTAAAAAGATTTGGGATAGTTATAATATGGAGTCTGTCCCTATCTTAAATGAAAATTACATTATGCCAGATGATTTTGAAGATTTTAAAGAAACCGCCGATGGGTATTATGATATTTCTGTGTGCGGAAACGGAAAAAATCAGCAGTTAAGAGAAGGATTGGTATATTATAAAACTGATAATCCTAATTTTCATTTTAAAAATGTAAGTAGAAAATATCTTTTAAGAAATAAATAAAAGAATAAAATATTTTAATGGAGGCTTTTAGCCTCCATATTTGTTTTTTTATTAAAATTTTGTTATAATAATATATAGAAAGGATGTGAGTATTATGAGTAAACGAAGTAATAAATATTCTATATCAGATATGTACTGTTGCAAATGTGGGAATAAAAATTTTGGTATTGGACGTAAACCTGTTAATTATAAAGAGCCAGGTCATTTAAAAATATTGTATTGTATACATTGCAAACAAGTTTGGAATCATGCGGAAATTCGTCCTATTTTTAATGATTATAATTATGAAGATTTTAAACTTGAAATGGAATATAATAATTTTGATGATAAAGGTAACAGAAAAGAACCTTATAGAGTATTTAGAGGTAATTTAAAACAGAAAGGAATTATTTAATATGTCAGATATTTATTTAATGTGCGGTGTCCCAGGTAGCGGCAAATCGACTTTTTTAAAAAATAATGTGAATTTAGATTCTTCCATTGTAATTTCAAGAGATGAGATAAGATTCTCTCTCTTAAAACCTGATGAAGAATATTTTTCACACGAAAAAGAAGTTGTTAATATCCTTTGGAAACAAATTAATGAAGCAATAGCAACAAGTAAAAATGTTTTTATAGACCAGACGTCCCTCACTCCTAAATCAAGAAAATGGATACTCACTCATATTCAAGGATATAATCATGCTAATGCAATTTGGATAGACGAAAACCTTGATATTTGTTTAAAAAGAAATGAAATGCGGCGCGGAACGCGTGCTTATGTTCCTCCGCACGACATTCGACAAATGTATACTCGATTTATTCCTCCTTCTCTTACCGAAGGTTTTTATAGAATTTATCGTTATAAAGATAATAAACTAACTTATTCTGGGGTTATTTAACAAAAGGAGGTAATAATGATTTACTTCTCATCAGATTTACATTTTTGTCATCAAAAAGATTTTATTTATGAATCTCGCGGTTTTACTTCAACAGAAGAAATGAGTAATACAATCATTAGAAATTTTAATGAAATCGTTATAGCGGATGATGATTTGTATCTACTTGGAGATATTATGTTAGGCGGTCCAGACAGCATTGAATCTGGTATGGCATTATTTAACCAGCTTCCAGGAAAAATTCATCTCATTTGGGGGAATCATGATAACGACCGCCGCAAGAAAGCGATGTCAAATCATCCAAACGTAGTTGAAGTAATTGGATATGCGGGTATGATTAAATATAATAAATATCATTTTTATCTCAGTCATTACCCTGCGGCAACCGCAAATTTTGATAATGATAAACCACTTAGGCAAAGAACTCTTTCTCTTTCAGGTCACACTCATTCAAAAGAAAAGTTTAATGAACTAACTGGTTCATATAATGTTGCAGTTGATGCTCATAGTTGTTATCCTGTATCTATTGATGAAATAATTAATGATTTTAAAGAAAAATATTACTTGGACAAAACTGATTAATTTTATTATTCAAATTTTTATAATACTCAGAGAATCTTCTTCTGAGTATTTTTTATTATAAAGAAAGGATGAGAATATGAAAATTAATTTTAAAGTAAGATTTAAAAATCCAATTTTTATTGCTCAACTTATTTTAGCAATATTAACTCCAATCCTCGCTTATGCAGGATTAACCCTTCAAGATCTTACCTCTTGGCAAACTCTTGGAGAAGTTTTGCTTGGAGCTATTGGTAATCCATATGTCCTTGGATTAATTGTAATTTCAGTATGGAATGCTTTAAACGATCCAACAACAGAAGGACTTTCTGATAGTAATCAAGCATTATTATATCAAAAGCCTAAAACAAAGGCAAAAGGATGATGATTTATGGATATTATTAAAAAAACTTCTACTACAAATACTACTTCCTCAAAAGGAAGGAAAATTAAATATATTGTAGAACATTATACTGCGGGAGTTACATCAAAAAAAGGATCTGCCCGTAATACCGCAAGTTGGTTCTCTCAGGCTAAAGCAAAAGCTAGTGCAGATTTTATTGTAGATGATGCAGAAATTGTTCAATTTAATCCTGATCCTGCAAATCGTTATTGTTGGTCTGTTGGTGGAAAGAAATATAATAATAAAGGCGGCCGCCTGTATGGAACAGTGAATAGCGGCAACTCTATAAGTATTGAAATTTGTTCAAATACAACAGATAGAAAAGTTCATGATGCCAATACTAATTATTGGTATTTTACAGATGCTACTTTAAATAACGCAGTAGAATTAACAAAATATTTAATGCAAAAATATAATATTGATGCAAATCATGTTATTAGACACTATGACGTCAATGGAAAACCATGTCCAGGTATTATTGGATGGAACGCTGATTCAGGAGATGAAAGTAAATGGAGAGCTTTCCATGCAAGAATAGGCGGAGGCGGATCTGTATCAGCTAATTATGTTAATTCAACTGATAGTACAAATCTTAAAAAAGGAAACCGCGGAGATGCTGTTAAAATCATGCAAACAATGTTAATTGCAGTAGGATACTCTTGTGGAAATTCGGGTGCAGATGGCGACTTTGGAAACAATACTTTAATTGCATTAAAAGCTTTTCAAAAAGATAATGGATTAACTGTAGATGGTATATATGGGACTAAATCAAAAACAGCCCTTGAATCCATTTACAATAAAATGAAAACAAATGAACCTACTATCACACCTTCTCCCCAACAAAATAAATTACAAGCTTCCGCCTTAAAGAATTTATCTAATGCAGATGTTATTAAAACAGTAGGCCCGCTCTTTACAGAAGATCAAAAACAAACAGGGATTTTAGCTTCTATATCTCTTGCCCAATTTATTTTAGAATCTGGCTATGGAAAATCAGGCTTAACACAAAACGCAAATAATGGATTTGGTATGAAAGCTAATTTATCCTCTAACTCTTGGGCAAGTGCTTGGGATGGAACTGTTTATAAAACTCAAACAAAAGAACAGAAAACTGATGGCACTATATATACTATAACTGCGGAATTCAGAAAATACCCATCCTTATCTGATTCCATTGCAGATCATAGTGCTTACTTAAATGGAGCTAAGAAGGGCAATAACCTTAGATATGCTGGGTTAAAAGGTTGTATGGATTATCGAAAAGCTGCTCAAATTATTAAAGATGGGGGTTATGCTACTAGTTTAAGCTATGTTAATAGCCTATGTTCATTAATTGAAAAGTGGAATTTAACTCAATATGATATTAATTCATCAACAGTTGTTAATCAAGCGTCAAATCAAACGGTAGAAACAGTAGGCATCTTAAAAAAAGGTGACTCTGGAGAATCTGTTAGAGTTTTACAAACAATGTTAATAGCATGTAACTATGATTGCGGGAAAGCTGGGGTTGATGGAGATTTTGGTAATAACACTAAAACCGCTTTAAAAAATTTCCAAAAACATCATGGATTAGCAATAGATGGTGTATATGGTGAAAAATCAAAAGAAAAGTTAACTATGGTATATGAGTTATTATCTAACCAATCTTTTGATGAAAGTGCTGTAAAAACTTTTACGACAACAACTAAGTTAAATTTGCGGGAAGGCCCAGGTATGAATTATTTAGTGATAACTGCTATGCCTAGAAATAAAAAGGTTATTTGCCGCGGTTATCATACTAATGAATGGTATTGTGTCATATATGAAAATATTGTAGGATTTTGTAATAAAAAATACTTAAAATAATTACTTATATTGGTGGTTATAACGGCTAAAGCCGTTAAACCACCAATTTTTTTTGTCTTTATAATTTGAAAATAATAAATATTTGTATTATAATATATTTGAAAAATAATAAATAAGGAGGTTTTTATTATATTATATATTTATATAGATGGTTCTGCTCGCGGGAATGGCAAGAAAGATTCTAGGGGCGGGTTCGGTGTAGTAATATTCGACGACCGCCGCAATTTAATTGATGCCTATTGTGAACAATTTGATAATGTAACAAATAATCAAATGGAATTAAAAGCATTTTTAAAAACTTTTGAATTATTAAATACAAAATATAAAAATCAACAAGCAACTATTTATTCTGATTCTGCATATTGTATAAATATCCTCACTTCATGGATTTACTCTTGGAGTAAAAATGATTGGAAAAATAGTAAAAATAAAACAATAAAAAATTTAGATATTATATTATCCCTATATGAATATTATAATATAAATTTTTTTATTAATCAAATCTATATAATTAAAGTCGATGGTCATAAAGGAATTATAGGTAATGAATTAGCTGATGCTCTTGCTCAAGCGGATATACCAAAATTTTCAAATATTATATTAAAAAACCATATAAATATTGATCTTTCTGAAAAAATTTGCTAAAATTAAAAAATTATGTTATAATATATTATATAATAAAAAAGAGGTAAAATATATGAATAATAAGTTATATACTGAAGATAGTATTCAATCATTAGACCCTCGTGAATTTACACGTCTTCGCCCAGGAGTTTATTGTGGCTCTACTGAATATTCAACCCAACTTTTAGTAGAAATTATTTCTAATGCTATTGATGAATTTAAAGCTGGACATGGAAATTTAATTGAAGTAAAAATTGATACAAAAGAAAATTCATATGCAGTAAGAGATTATGCTCAGGGATTTTTAGTTAATTCAATTCGTGAAGATGGAAAAACAATTCTTCAGGCTTCTTTTGATACATTAAACACTTCTGGAAAATTTTCAGATGATGGAGTGTATGAAGGAACTGCTCTTGGTCTTAATGGAATTGGTTCTAAACTTACAAATTTCCTTTCACATAAAATGGAAGTTGAAACTTGGAGGGACGGACTAACTGAAAGTATCTTTTTTAATGAAGGAATTTTTGTTAATAGATCTGTAGGTAAATCAAAAGAGCCAAATGGAACTTATGTAAGATGGCAACCTTCAGAAGAATTTTTTACCCATCCAGAAGTTGATATAAATAAAGTAAAAGAATTGTTTCATATTTTAACATGTTTATGTGTTGGTTTAACTATTGAATTAACAATAGATGATAAAAAAGAAATTTTTACATCTAAACATGGATTAAATGATTTAGTAGATGATGCAGTTGGAGATTCTGAAATTATTAATTCTCGTATGAATATGAGCTTTGATGCAGGAAAAAATAAACTTGATATGGTTGTAACTTATACATCAAAATATTCATTAAATATGATTTCATATGTTAATACGGGTGATACAGACGCGGGACCACATATTACTCAAATTAAAACCATTTTAACGAGAGAATTTAATAAATTTTTTAAAGAAAAGAAATGGTTAAAAGAAAAAGATGAAAATTTAAGTGGTGATGATATTCAAGAAGGAATGTTTATCGCTTTTAATTTAACCGCACCTGGAGTTTCATATGATGCGCAAACAAAATCGCGTATTGTAAAAATTGATATGTCACCTTTTACAACTTCTATTGTAAATGCATTACATGATTGGTTTAATAAAAATGAAAAAGATATTAAAATAATTTTTGAAAAGGCGGCTGCCGCTCGTAAGGCACGAGATGCTGCAAAGAAAGCAAGAGATAAGGCAAGGGAGCAAAATAAAAAGAAACAAAAAGCTCTTAAATTTGATAGTAAACTTGCGGATTGCTGGTCTAAAGATCGCATGAAATGCGAGATATATGTGACTGAGGGTGATTCGGCTTCTGGAAACTTGAAACTAGCTCGTGATAATGAATTTGTTGCGGTTATGCCTGTCCGCGGTAAGATTCTTAATGTACGAAAAGCAACTCTTGATAAGATTCAAAAAAATGCAGAAATCATGACAATGATTGATGCTTTTGGTCTTACCGTTGATATGAAGACAATGAAGCTGACTTATAATAAAGAAGACCTTCGTTATGGAAAGATTATAATCGAGTCCGATGCTGACGTCAGTAAAACGGCGTATGAAAGACTTTTCGCTTAATCAAGCGGGTAAAAATTTTTGGTCAATTTTATATTATGTGATATGTACATTTTTCATATAATATGAAGGAGAAAAGAATTTTTGCTAACGGGGAATCCTAAACCAAATGGCATGGAAATCCCGTGGGAAACAAATATTAATTCATTCTCTTTCAATATAATTAATGAAGGAGAATTAAATGATAGGAATTTATAAAATTACAGAAAAAAATAATCCAACAAATTTTTATGTTGGTCAGTCAAATGATATAGATAGAAGATTTAAAGAACATATTTATAAAACATCAAAACAATCACGTATTCCTTTTGATGATTAGATAACTAATAAAGGAAAAGATGCTTTTTTATTTGAAGTATTAGAAATGTGTTCTATAGATGAATTAAATGATAAAGAAAAATATTGGATAAATAAATTAAATGCTACAAAATCTGGCAATAAAAACGAAGGTGGACTAACAGATTTGATTGGAAGTCATAATCCTAATGTTAAATTAACAGAAAAGGATGTTATTAGAATTCGACAAGCATATGCCAATCATGAGCGTCAAAAAGATGTGTACAAAGAATTTGAAAATAAAATTTCTTTTGGTTATTTTCAAAATCTTTGGCAAGGCAGATCTTGGTCGCATATTATGCCAGAAGTTTTTACAGAAGCAAATAAACAATATTATATTTATCAAAATTCACAAGGCGGAAATGGAGCTTCCGCTCAATTTACCAATGAAGAGGTTATTCAACTTCGACATAGATATGTAAATGAAACCGCAAAACAAATTTATGAAGATTATAAAAATCGAGTATCCTATCAAACATTTCAAGCTATGCTTTGGGGAAGAAGTTATTCAACACTTCCTATTTATAAAAAGAAAGAAAAGAAATGGATTAATATTTGAACCTGTATCGACTATTCCCTTTGCCTTCTGGGCGGGGAAGTAGGACTGCTATTGATACGCAGTTCGAAATGGTCTCCTTATAAAATATATATGGTAAATCTCCGAAAAGGCGTATGGAGAAATTGAATAAGCAATAATGTCCAGGGATTCTGGTTCGAAACCAGCGTGTAATAAATACATATGTAAGCTCTTATACTGGGAAACCCGTGGAATGCTGTTAGGTTCAAATCCTAACCCATATTTAAATATATTTTATAAGTAAAAGATAGTCAGTGCTTATGGAAACATAAGAATAACACGCGATGGAAGTCATATTAAGAATTTATTCTACACCTTTATATGGACCTTCTGTCCACAATTAATTCTTGATGGATATGTATATGCAGGAGTTCCGCCCCTTTATAAAATTACAGAAGGTAAAGATACTTATATTTATTTAAAAGATGATGCAGAACTTGAAAAATATAGAATTAATCATAAGGGAAAGAAGTATCTTGTTAATCGACTCAAAGGATTGGGAGAAATGTCACCAGACGAAACCTCAATTCTTGTAGATCCAGATAAAAGAATTATCAAACAGGTAACTGTAGAAAATATTATGGCAACTGATAAATTATTTGATGATTTAATGGGAACTCAAATTCTTCCAAGAAGAAGATTTATTCAGCAACATTCACAGGAGGCAACATATGGAAATTAATGTATTAAATGAAATATATGATGCATATAAAGGAGCAATAGAAGAATTATCTTCAATGTGGAAAAGTGAATATTGCTGTAGCGCAATAGAGGCAAAACAAAGAGATATAGAAGATAAAGAAGATTTAAAATATTTTGAATCATTGCTTCAAAAAATAGATAATAATTTTCATGGAGAAAAAAATAATGCAAAATAAAAAAATTAAAGTTAAATTTGATATTCCATTAGATTACATTATAGGGTATCTTCGTTATGGGCATAAAGAAGGTATTTTGGAATTTACAGAAGAAGAATTTGAAAGATTAAAAAAAGACCCCATGAATTTTATTGATAAAGAAGATATTTTATCAAATTTAGAATTAATT
>JAEIGA010000120.1_pt1 | contig 107262 bp, 91 predicted proteins | sample 9270691 | NCBI WGS metagenome assembly JAEIGA01 (sample SAMN17057246, study PRJNA624740) | gut metagenome | biome: biome; isolation source: fecal sample | host: Bos grunniens | place: China: Xizang | collected 2019 | reverse complement strand
ATTTTTTTTACAAAGACAGTCATCTCATCGCTTGCAAATACGAGCGCAAGCGATGACAGAACGGTAGCAGCGGAGTTGGCATATACGCCAGCCAACTCCTCAAAGCAGCCTGCGCGAGCTCGACCCAAGGGCTCACTCCAGCCGCTATGTGCTTTCAGCCACGTGTTCCCACAATTGCACGAAAAGTGTCTACACGTCGCAACCTTTATAGACAGTAACAGCACGTGGGCATGACGTACCTCAACATGCTGCACAAAGCCAGACGACATATCCGATTTTTCAGAAAAGAGCAGAGATTCAAGGGATAAATTGTATATTTGCTTATTGACAACTTTAAAACACTTAAACATGGGATTCGGAAAATGGATAGCAGGAGCACTCGGATGGGCAATGTTCGGTCCGATCGGAGGCATTCTAGGATATTATTTCACATCACGTCTTGAGCAGATCGCAGAATCAGCAACATCAAGCGGCGAGGCACAGGCATGGAATCAGGGCCAGCGAAACAGCTTCCTCATGAGCCTTCTCGTCCTCTCGGCCGCAGTGATCAAGGCAGACGGAAAGACCACATCACAGGAGATCGCGACCCTACGCAGCTTCTTCGCACGCAACTTCGGCGCACAGGCGGCAGATGAGGCAGAAAACATCATCAAAGACCTGGTCAACAAGGACTTCAACCTCTACGAAGTATGCGGACAGATCCGCTCATGCATGGACTATTCGCAGCGACTTCAGCTCTATCACTTCCTCGTATCGCTCGGCGCATGCGACGGACTGCAGCAGAGGGAAATCGATGTTCTTGAGACCATCGCCACCTACATCGGCCTATCAAAGAGCGAGGCGGACTCAGTCTTCGCGCACTTCCGTCCGAGCAACGACAGCAACTACAAGATCCTTGAGATCGACCCAAGCGCAACAGACGATCAGGTAAAATCAGCCTACCGCAAGATGGCGCTCAAGTACCATCCGGACAAGGTGGCAACTCTTGGTCCAGACGTCCAGAAAGCTGCAGAGGAGAAGTTCAAGGCCATCTCCACCGCCTACCAGGCTATCTGCAAGGAGCGCGGAATATAAACCACTAAACACTATTAACAACATTTAACTGATAACATCATCATGGGACTATTCGATTTTTTATTTGGAGGAAGTTCAAGCTCTAGTTCATCAAGAAGTTCCTTCGCAGAAATTCCAAGAAATGGCTATGAATTGTCATTTGATAATTACGTTGGTTCTGATAGTGCAGCACTGACCGAGGTCAAAAGACTAGCTCTTGCTGTCAGAACAAGACTTGCCAATCCAGGTTCATCTTATATCAGAGAGTGGCCATCTAACTACAGAGGAGTATTCAATGATTATTTTGATATGCTTCTTAGAAAAAGCAGCAATATGAAACGGGTAAAGGTAGGAAATGGTTTCTATTTTGGAGAAGTTGATTCATATGGTCAGCCTGAAGGTTTTGGAATCATCTGCAACCCGCCATATAGCAAAGACGGATATAAATTCCAGCAGTTCGAGATTGGAACCTGGTCGGCATTGAGATGTACTCATAATGGCGTGCTTATCCAGATCTGTGACAATGATCTAAGAGACATCTATATCAAACAGTCCTACTCAGAAGACCAATACTACGAAATGATTGGTAACAGATCCACTTGGAATGACTTCAACAGAGGATACTTCAATCCTTACTTCCGTTAAAAGACAAAGCCCCACGCTGTGGGGCATTTGCTTTTTAGAATCCTACCTTCTTGACCTTTGTCTTGAAAATCTCCTCATCGCAGAACTTATAGACATCCTCAATGGTCGGTCTATTACCGGAAAGGATATAGTCGACAGTGCTCTTGCGGACCACGTTCTCAATCTGGCCGCCACTGAATGGATATCTACGTCCTAGCTGAGCATACTCCTCCTCGGCATATCCTGGCATCATTGATGCCCAGATTTTGCTTCTCACTTCCTCGCCAGGCTTCTCAAGTTCAATCTTGTAGATGAACCTGCGTTCAAATGCCGGGTCAAGGTTGTTGTGGAGGTTGGTAGTGGCGATAAGGACGCCGTCCAGAGTCTCAAGTTCCTGCAAAAGGATGTTCTGCAGAGTGTTAAGCATCTGAGCTGATGATGTCTCCACATTCTCCATTCTCTTGCCGAAAATGGCGTCAGCCTCGTTAAAGAACAGGATAGGCTTTATCTCCTTGCTCTTGCAAAGATCCCTATAAATCTTGAAAACTCCTTTCACAGACTTTTCGCTCTCTCCTACCCACTTGCTCTTTAGTTTCGACACGTCAATACAGAATACGTCTCGCCCTGTCTTTCTTGCGAGCTGAAGAGTAGTCTCTGTCTTTCCTGTTCCCGGGCCTCCGTAAAGAATGATATTAAAGCCCTTGTGCATTCCCATTTCCTCAAGTCTGTCCTGGATGCCCTTGAAATGAGAATCCTCGAGCAGCTGCTCCAGACGAGCAACCTGCTCCTGCTCAGGAGCATTGTAGAACATCTCCTTCTCCTGAATATCCTTGTAATTCGTCAAGTCCTGATGGCCAGATATAGCCTCATCACAGAACAGTTCAACCTCAGTAAAGAAAGAATTCCTTACCTTGTCGGTCAAGGCTGCAGAGCGCTTGTTCAACAGACCTTCCTCCCCACCGAATCTCACAAGATCCATTTTCTGGAACTTATGCTTCTCAGCCTGGAAAAAGCGGAAAAACTTCTGCTCATCTTCCATATCAGAAATAAAGTTACCAAGATGCTGGAACTCAATCTCCTTCTCGCCCCAACTTACATAGTGGTGGCATAGGTAAATGAACATACGCTGCTCTGACTTTGAGCACTGACGGATGCCGCACTCCAGATACTTCTGAACGAACTCATTCTGCTGATTGGCATCAATGAGCATATTCAGGTCGGATAGGAGCATTTCCTTGTCAATATCATCATTTCTGAATGAAATGAAGAACTTTCTAAACTCCGAGAACATCTCCTCTGTAGTGAGTCCGGAGAAGTTTTTCTCAGTAAAGGTAACATCATCAATGATGGCCTTTGTAGCATCCTCAAGCACCTGATAGGTCGCATCTCCGCTTCTATTGCGTCCGATTCTGACAATGCGCTTGTATGCAAGCGACTGTACGAACTTGCGGTAGTTGATGAACTCGATGTTGGTGCAGCCCATAAAGTTCGCAAGGTCCTCATCGTCACAGCGGCAAAAGCCTGTACTCTTTTCAAGCACATGCGACAACAACACTGCCTCCTCATTACATATATTAAACTTCGCGCACACGTAATCCAGATTCTCCTTGAGTTCAGCAGCCACGTCTGAGCTAAATCCCTCCTGGCTGACCTTAAGCATAATGCGGTTAAGACATGTAGCCAGATTCATAGTTGTCTGATCCTGAGGATCAATTCCTGTAGTAATTTCGTTTTTCATGTTTCTCATCGTTCTGTCTGATCTTCTTACTGGTCTTCTCTTCATGTAGTTAAGTGTGCCCGCATTTGAGAGGCTACACGGACTTATACGGAATAACCACCTAGAGGTTACAGGAAAAATCAAATTAATTAACTAGAAACTAGATTTTTTTTGTAAACTTGTAGAAATTGGAGCATTTGTGCATATAAACACCAGCAAAATAACTTATGACACCAGAACAGGAGCTACAACTCGGATATAAAAAATTTAATGAGCATGACTATAAAAGCGCTTTCGAACATTGGAAAGAAGCACTTGAGGGAGGATGCATAGAAGCACAAGATGCTATTGACAATGCTCATTGCTGGGGAATTGGAGAAGATACCATATATATTCCTTATGAACCCAGTGAGAAAGAAAAGGAAATGGCTCCTATACACGACCTTTGCTGGAAAATTTGGGAGTATATTCAAGAGAACAAGTACAATGATCACATCCTTGATTACCTTCAAGTGATTTTTGCGCTATATGCTGTAAAAGAACAGATCAATCTTTTATTTGAGGAGGGTAAGTTAATTGGAGTTGGCGAGAATATTGATGATATTGGCACTCGTTTATTAAACCTTTGTATTGCAATTCATCTACCTGAATATGACTTCTCTGATATAGAAGAACTATATTATGAAATGAGAGAAGTTCCTCATAAACTTTTCAAAAAAGCTTATCCTATTTTCATAGAAGAACTTTTCAAAGAGACTGAACCTTATAATGAGTCAACTTCTACGAAACCATCTAATGATATTGCAGATACAGTTCATGAAATAATTAAATCAAAAGGTTGCACTAGTGTATTTAATCCACATGCAGGATTGGGTAGTTTGGCAGTAAAGCTCAGTAATGATATATATTACTGTTGTCATGATAAGTCATGTATAAATGCATTGCTATCTACTATATATCAAGATGCTTTTGGAAGAAATAATATAAAAACATTAAATTCTATTGCTTTTGATTGGGAATATGGTTTTGATGCTATCATATCTATACCTCAATTGGAGAAAGATGATTTCGATAACCCTATTGAAGGCCTAGTATCACTTATAAGTAATTCTATAAAATATGCTAATAAATTAGTTATCACCTTAGTGAACTATGACTTTTGTACACATAATAGCGATAGAAACTATAAAGAACTATACGACCTTAAAAGATTTCTTTGTGAAAACAGAATGATTGATATGGTCATCGAGTTTTATGATAGAGGATCATGCTCAGTATTTAGTGACATAACATATAGAACTGCACTACTTGTACTTGACCCTAGAGGTGGAGTAGATGAGGTAACATTTGTAGATCCGTCAAAATATATTGACATATGTTTTCTCAAAAAAGAAAGCATTTTGAAGCAAAGTAAAAAGATAAAGGTTTCATATGAAGAAATTACTGAAAATAATTTCTGCTTAGTTTCTGCTCTTTATAATCAAAAACCAACTATAGAGGAAGGTAAAAAGTTGATCAAACTTAGAGATGTATTAAGATATGACTATGGTAAACCTGTTATAAATGGCACTTTTGAAATTGCAACAGCAGAAGACTTCTCTTCAAATCTTCTACAAGCACTCAATGTGCCAAGACGACATATCGAAGCCGACCTTGAAAATGACATATATTGTGAGCATTTTGGTCCTCATCTTTACCTAAGATTTGACAACCAACTTAAATTATTTGTTGTTAAAAATGATGATAATTTCTGCATAACAGATGATGGTTATGCATACTTTGTTAATGAAGATATTGTTGATATTGAATATCTTGCTTTCGTTCTTCTTAAAGATAAAAACATTAATAACTTCATAAAAGGAGTTTTTGGTAGAGACTTTTACAATCTACTTCTAAACTATACCATTTCAATCTATGAAGATAAGGAAAAGCAGAAAGTAGAACTATCAAAAGCTGTTAGAAAAGAAGAAGCAAGACTTAAATCATATAAAGAGCACAATATAGTATGGGCAGGTATAAATACTAAAACAGAAGAATTAGAACTAAAATCTCTATATAATCTTAACATTTCCTATAATAGTCAATCTCTACTTGGCGAAGATGGTTTGCTTGCGACATTGAATAAAGAGGTGAATGAAAATATTTTTAGTAAAGAAAACATCAAAGCCATAATTATTGATGAGATATTGCCTATTTCGGTGAGCAATAATAAGAATAGTATTTTTAGGGTAATTGGGGAATACATCAGATTACAAAACATCGGGTTCAAAATTCCTCTATATATTTTCTCAAATAATGTTGAATCATTTTTAGAATCTGTTGAAGGACATTATGATATCAGTGAGCTATCTTTCTTAAAAGGAAGAGTTTTCAGTTCAGAAGACTACCATACAGCACTTAAAGAAATTAGAGAGGAACTAGATAGAAAAGACTTACCTCAAAATCGACTGCAGGATGAGTTCTTTAACTCATACACAACTGCAAAGTGGTTCGACCAAAAATATCCATATAACAAATTGGGAGACAAATATGCTTTTTCAATGGTTTCTGTTATTGCCTCTGCCGTTTATGAGACTCCTGATGTTAACACACTCAGAAATGCGTTTCATAGAATTGTTGACATGTTACAACAGAGAAATATTGTACCAAAAGCATTAGATTATGGCGCTGTACCATCACTGATTCTAGATGGAGCTTTTAGAGATAATTCTAAGGATGCAACCTATAGAATGAATAATAATATTTTTCCTAAAGCTCTTACTCTCTCACTATGGTATTTCAAGAGCATTGCAAATCCAGGTACTCATGGAGTAGCAAACTCCGCCAATATATGGAACGCACTTCTAAACATACTACATGAGACAATGGACTGGATTTACCATAATATCATTAATGATAAGGTTACAGGTAGAGGTAAAGCAGATCTATATTGGACAAATGCTAAGGTAAATGAAGTTCCGTTGAGAGAACCTTTAGTTGTCCAAAGTTTTGAAGCAGAAGATGGAGAAGAGTACTTCTTCTGCGGTAACTATGAGATTGGTCATATTCACCTTGGAGACATTAAGAAGGAAATAAAGCAAGGAGATATAGTAAGGTTAAAAAAGGTCGAGTTCGAGCTTAAACCTAGGTATCGTGATGGTATAAGAATTATCTTTTATTCGCGTCATTACGAAATTACTGAACAATAGTTCATTTATAAAGAAAAGAAGGGAAAGTTACTCGAGAGTACTTTCCCTTCCGATCGATAGGCCATCACGTATGATCCATTCTAGTTCCATACTTGCTTCCAATGCGGCGAGCTCCTCATCAGAAGGTTCTGGAATTTCAATTGTATCTGCGTAATCCTTAAGAGCTTTAACAAAAGCTGACTTATCTGATAGGTAAAGGGTGTAATCTGGTGTTCTCATAATTGATTTGGTTTTATGTTACTAATAATGCATTTGACCGTCCCAAGGCTGATCCCTCCAAATGCTGAAGGAAAAGCAAAATATTCATCAGACAATTGTGAACAGCTCAAGCAATAGCAACAGAGCTCTATAAAACCAACAAATACAAAGATCTCAAATCCACTCATTTATCTATCTTCTGCAAAAATATGAAAAATCTTCAAATTCAGTGTAACTTTTCCACAAACAACTCCGTATAATATATTGCAGGCACGAGAAACTTGTTCCTTCATGACATATTGTATTAACTGAATTCCGGCGGATCAAATTAAGATTAACCAGCACTTCGCCGCGCCTTAAGCGGCACTTTTCCCAGGAAACAAATAATACAAGATATATGAAGAGAATAAATAAGTTTGGGTCAGCAGACCTTAAGCGTATCTCAGAGTACGCAATCCCTGCAATCAAGGCATGTTTCAAGAAATTCAACTTCGGATTCACAGAATACGACGTTGAAGCAGTCTTGTCTGAGACTTTTTGGAACGTGTACAAAGGTTATGAGACCTACGACGAATCAATCTCCAAAAGAGCTTGGTTCAGCACAATAGCATGGAACAATGCCTGTGACTATTGTGAGAAAGAGGGCAGAAAGAGAGGACTCTTTGTGCCTATGGTCATGCAGACCTCTGACAAGAGATTGTATGAAATGGAGTACTCCGACAGGAAGTCTCCCGAGAGCTGCAACGCAGATGCTGAAGCCATCTCAGACGACATTCTGAGAACAATCACTAAAGTAAGTGAGAGTTTTGGCAAAGATAATGCGACACTCCTCGAAATGCATGCAATGGGCTACAGCAACAAAGAAATTGCTGAAAGGCTCGGCTGGTCAGAGGGGCAGACAAAGACTCGTAAGTCTCGCCTACTGAAGGCATTCGGAAAACACGAAGAGATTATTCGTCTTTGTGCCGAATACCAGATCCGCAACATTGCGGGATAGATGTCTGTCAATAAGGTGGTAAAGGTTCAGGCCTGTTGCCACCTTATTTTCATAAAAATCTCAGCTCTCTGTAACCTCTCTCCCAAAATTCCGTATAAGCATTGAGAAGAAACTAAAATAACCGACATGAACAGAGACTTTGAAAAATTCGCCAGCCTGGACAGAGGCATCAGCTCAATGACACTCCACCGCTACAACAACGCCACAAGCAGGTACATCAACCCATCCATCATCGAGGAGCGCAAGCTCAACATCGCATCAATGGACGTATTCTCACGCCTGATGATGGACCGCATAATCTTTCTCGGCGTACCTATCGACGACGACGTAGCCAACATCATCCAGGCTCAGCTGCTCTACCTCGCCTCAACCGACGATCAGGCAGACATATCACTCTACCTCAACACTCCAGGAGGCGTAGTCCACTCAGGACTAGGCATCTACGACACAATGCACCTCATCACTCCTGACGTGGCAACCATCTGCACAGGAATGGCTGCCTCAATGGGAAGCGTTCTGCTTGCCGCGGGCGCACCGGGCAAAAGGTCGGCACTCCCCCACTCAAGAGTGATGATTCATCAACCTCTTGGCGGCGCACAGGGTCAGGCGTCTGATATCTTGATTGCTGCTGAGGAGATTCGCAAGACGCGTGATGAGCTCTGCAGTATCCTTTCGCAGCACAGCGGTCAGCCTTTTGAAAAGGTAATATCAGACCTGGACAGAGACTACTGGATGACCTCACAGGAAGCATTGGACTACGGAATGATAGATAATATTCTTAGAGGTAAGAAACAGGCGTAAACTAAAACGAAAAACTAATCGACATGAGCAATATTTCAGTAAACATCACAGAGCTCAAGCAGTTCCTAGAGGCGACTCCAGCCTCACACAACATCATGCTTGTGGGTAACCATGGTATCGGTAAGTCAGAAATCCTTACAGAGTATTTCAAGGAGAAGGACATGCCAGTAATTGCACTTTTCCTTGGACAGATGGCAGATCCTGGTGACCTTATCGGTCTCCCCTGCAAGGACGAGAAGACAGGTAAGACTGACTTCATGCCGCCGTACTGGTTCCCGACAGATGGCAAGCCTATCGTACTGTTCCTTGATGAACTTAACCGTGCTCGCCCGGAGATTCTCCAGACAGTGATGGACTTGGCACTCAACCGCAAGCTCGCTGGCAAGCTCCTTCCTGAGGGCAGCCGAATCATCAGTGCTGTGAACGCAGGAGAGCAATACCAGCTGACAGATCTTGACCCGGCTTTGGTATCACGATTCAACATCGTGAACTTCAAGCCAACAACTGAGGAATGGCTGCTATGGGCACGTAAGTCGAAACTTGACAGCCGTGTAATCGGATTCATCGACGAGAACCGCATCTGGTTGGACAAGGATCCGGACATGAAAGAGGGAGCAGATACCGGTCTTGACAAGACTCCAGATCGTCGTGCGTGGAAAAGAGTTTCTGACATCATCCACAGCAAAGACGAACTCAAAGAGATCGACAAGAAAGTCATCTCCAGCATTGTCGGATGCAAGGCTGCAGCAGCATTCATCCACAACTCAGCCGCCAAGAAAACCCTTTCCGGACGTGATATTCTGAACGGTTTCAGCAAGACCAAGACAAAGGAGACACTCGACGAGTACGGCATCCATCAGTTGTCGGTTGTCAACGAGGGCATCTATCGCCATCTTGAGGTGGAAAAAGTACAGGATAAGGACATCAAGACATACGCGGATAACCTTTCCTCGTACTTTGAATACCTGACCAAGAAGCATAGAGAGGCAGCGGCTCACTTTGCCAACATCTACATCCAGCAGACCTATCCTAATGCAATCAACTTTATTGCAACCAAGTGTCCGCTATTCTACATGATGTTATTGTCATACCTTAAGAGCATAAAATAATGCAGAAACGAATTACAGACATAATGGAGAAATGGTTCGTGACAGAACCAGCGATGTTCCAGGTACTCTGCCTTCACAATCTTATCCCAAACACTCAAATGACCTGTCCTCTCAGAAGCGGCAGGAAAACAATTGAGTACAATCCGGACATCCTTGTAGAAATGAGTGACAACGGTCTTGAGGAAGCATTAAGGGCAGAAGCAGTCAGGCTTCTGCTCAAGCATCCTTATGAACGACGTCCTCATGGCTGCAGTCAAAGGGCAATGGGTCTTGGCAGCAACCTCGTCATAGGCGACAACTATAGTCACCCGCGTTTCAGGATTGAGGTTCCGACAGACTTTGGACTCAAGACAGGAATGAGCTACGAGTGGTATGCTGAGATGCTCGAGCAGAATGGTGAAGGTGGTAGCGGTGATCTGGCAGAACTATGGGATGAGGATGAACTTACTGCTCAGCTGATAAACGAAGTCATCAACTCCACTAAATCCTGGGGATCTCTAAGCGGAAACTTTGCGGAAAAGATCAAGGCCAGCGTCAGAGCAAAAATCAATTGGAGGAATGTATTTGCAGGCTTCAGAGCAAGCATCATCTCCTCTAAAAGAAAGCTCACCAGAATGAAGCCCAACCGCAGGACAGGCTTTGATAACATGGGCAGCGTAAGGCAGTTTGACACAAAACTCCTTGTAGCAGTGGACGTATCAGGATCAATATCGACAAAAAGCCTTGAGCACTTCTACGGAGTGATAAACAGCGCATTCAGATATGGATTCACTACAATCGATGTAATCCAGTTTGACTACGGAGTCCGCACTGTTCAGAATCTCAAGAAAGTTGTCAGAGACATCGGGATCATCGGACGAGGAGGCACCTCCTTCCAGGAACCGGTAGACTATGCCCATGAGCATAAGTACGACGGTCTTCTTATCCTGACAGACGGATACGCCCCCTCGCCAAAGATTCCAGAGGGATTCAAGACAAGGATTCTCTGGGTATGCGAGAGCGAAGACTGCCTCAAGCAACACAAGCACTGGATGGAAGAGAGCGGTAGGACCTGCGTAATGGAAATAATTTAAAATCAATTAGATATGGCATCATACAATAAGACATACATAGATTTCGTCACCAACGAACTTAAGGAGACTATCAACTTTCAGATAAGTGCAGGCTTTGAAAGATCTCTTAGAGAATATCTTGACATGGGACTGGAGCATCTTAAGCGTAGATATCAGTTTGAAAACAATCAGAATCGCTATATCGTGTGGAAAACAGAATACGTCAAGGAGGTTACCAGAATCTGGACTGAAATTGAACCTGAGGTAAGTTCTAACGTAGAAAAGCTGCTCCAGAAAGCCAAGACAAGAAAGATGATGAAAGAGGTAAGAGTCACAACTGCCAAGGCAGCGATTGCCGTAGCCATGAAAGAAGCAGGAATAGACCACATATTTGAGGGTCAGGCCTACCGTGCAAAAGTCTCTGTACCAATCTGCAAAGACAGAGCCCTCACCTTCTACATCCCCTACAAGAACATTAACGACAAACTCCCCGCCATCATCGACTCCCTCAAATCCATCCTCCACAACCTCAGCACCCTCGGCAGCAATATCTCAATCAACAGATACTTTGGTGAAGGATTCTAGAGTAAGTTTCTTTTGACAAGTCACTTAAAATACCTATCTTAGTAGAAATCAAACAATAATACAAATCATTCTGGTAGCTTTAAAATTAATCTGTTTATGGCAACACTAAACGAAATACCACTCTCTTTCTTACAGCATCACTCTTATATTTTACATGTGTCAACAAGAAGTGATTACAGATTCACTTATGGCAGTTCTAAGCTTTTTCCGACAGACTTTAATGGAACAATCGGCGAATTCCTTGACTCTGATATTAAAAATAACTATTTATCACTTTATAGTAAAATATGTAGGGAAAAGATTGATCGTGGTAGAGACTTTAGAATTAAAGATTTTATCATAGATCTGTATGAGGTCACAAAGTCACAATATCCATTCAAACAATTTAGGTTATACTCATTTTTCAAGGAGGACTTGCGCCCTGAAATTTATGCTACAGATACTTATGATAAATTATCACTTGAGGAATTATTTAAAAAAGCAGATGAAGACACGAGAGCATTAATAGGACTAAACTTGGTAGTTAATGACCAGTATAAAGAATGTCTTAATTTAAGTGAATTTAGCAAAGTTCGTGAAGATGATGATTTTTTATCACAGCTTAGAAAATTCATTAATTGTTACTCCGTATATAAACAAGCTCTCCCAGTAAGGAGAAACAATAATAGCCAGGGAGAATTTTTTTCTCGAATGTACCAATACAGACACGGAGAAATTCAAGTCCCTACACTTGAGGAACTTGCCGATGAATTTAAGCGTACTCGAGAGGGGATGAGAATAAAACTAAAAAATCTGATTAATGAATGTCGTTCAATGATACTTGAAAATGGATTAGATTATTTATTACCAAGTTCATTCGCAAGTAGAATTGATGCTATGACTTCAACAATTTCTTCTAATGAACTTTTAAAGAAAGAGCAGTTAATTTCTCTTATAGGATCACAGGTTGACAAGAAGACTTTAGCTTTTATTATTAATTTATATAATTTGCAAGAGCTAAATCTAGGGATTTTTGGTATTTATTACTCTACTAGAAAAGTTAGTCTGCAAGATATTCATAAATATGTAGCAAGTATAGAGGATTTCTTTTCACGAAACCCTCTAGGTACGGCTATGCATCTTGTTAAAAAAGATTGTTTAAAAAAGGCAAGTGATGACATAAAGGCAATTTTGACAACAATGGTTGAGGTATCACCTTGCTTTACAAAGTCTTTAATAGATGAAGAAAATGTATTTTTCATCAAATGGCAATATATTAAAAACACATCAGAAAGAATAGCAAGATTAATATTTGAGCAGGAAACCCATGAATTGCAACTCGAAGATATTGTAAAAGCATACAATGAAAGAGCATTACGCTCTAATGTTCCAATTGATCCTATTAATATTAATGTAGTTAATCAAAGACCTGACTTGATTCATTCAATAGGAAGAACTGGTTTGTGGAAACTTGTCGATAAATCAGCGCCCATAAACAATGAAGTTACAGGGGCGGAAGATTTATTGAAGCAGTTCCTGTCAACCCTAGAAAAGGATTGCGAGTTTGATTTTAACGATTTTAAAGCATACTTGTGTGGAAGAAATGTAACAAACTATTCTGACAAATCTTTAGGAGCCATTATCAATTCTCTTGGATATAAAAAGAAAGTAAGAGGAAGTTCTATCTATGTACAAAACAACATAAAGCATTGGTCTGTAAGAGAACTAGTAGAGGCAACAGCATCTTTATTGGAGAAGTCATCTAACAGGTCTCTTTCAAAAACAGACATAAAAAATCTTTTACAGGAAAAATACTCTAGACCTGTAAACTATGGAACTTTAACCAATGCATTGGAACAGGCAGACGACTTATTCGCACAGGAACAAGTAGGTAGAAGCATAATAGTTTCTTTGTTGAGCAAAAGATTAAGCGATGTCGACTTTTCAGTTTATGATAAAGTGCATGAATATCCTCCATACCAGACAGCTGTCATTCAAACCGCAATTGATGAGCTTTCAAGAGCAAAGGATAAGTCAATGCTAATGAGCGATTTGAGAGATATTGTCATTAAATACATACCATCGGACATACATAGTAATATCATATATAAGATTTTCGAAAGAGAACAGATCTTTAAGAAATCAGATACAACACCGAAGATAATATCACTAGATCTGCAGATTTATAAAGAGTCATATACAGAACAGTCATCTATGTTTGATGATGTCAAATCTGACAAAAATGAAGTAGATAAGACAACATCAAATAATGACATCGAGTATGGTTATGATTGGAATATTCTGAAGGAGATGATAATCTCACATCACACTTTAACTTTTTCATCAAGAGACCATAATGATAAGCTGAAAGTTCTAGATAGAATGTATGACATAATGAGAGGAAAACAATCTGATGTTTTCTCTGACAGTCAATTCTGGAAGATACTTGATATGTGGTATCGATTGTACAAATATCCGACAAGTTGCTATGAAAGGGAATTGTTGGGTACCAAACTGATATTAGGTATTGAAAATTATCTGGAAAATTTATTATCTAGTCATAATACTTTTATATTCAGCGATGGTTTAGTGAGTAAAATTAATAAATGCCAGTCTATTGGATGTCTGCCACTACGAGATGACAAAGAACATAAAATCAATAAAATGATTGGCAAACTTGTCAATATAAGAAATAGATACTCTCATACCAACAATGAAAAGTACCATGGTGATTCACACGTGTATAATACAATTGACCTCTGTATGCGTTTCTACATCATGGTTGCTGAATATGATTGTAACTTAGGACCAATTAAAGTATACTGATTTAGCGCCACAGAACTAGTTTCTGTGGCTTTTTATTAAAAAGAAACAACTTTTGTAACTTTTTGAAACCAGAACCGTATAAGTTATCAGATGAAGGTTAAATTACGGCTGCCGTAGTATAGAGTTACTTCGCAGATCTTCTTTTTCGAGTTGCTAAATAACTCACACACTGCTCTGTACGCTTGTCGCGCCGTATTTTTTATCAATATAGACTGACTATTTCTTGATTGATTCAAGAGTTCGGTAGAAGCTGTATTTGGCGCTATCTTCATTCTTGTTAGAATAGATTTTAGTCAAGTCTCTAGGGAATAACTGATCTTCAAATCTCTCTGTCAGCTTTTCCTGTAGTCTTCTGATCTTGGTATGTCGATACCTGTCAAGGCTTTTCATCTGCTGACTGGTATACTGATTCAAATCAAGGGCAGACATCTTCTTGATTGAGGATGACAGACCGTCAATTTTCTTGTAGTTAGAAGACATATATCCGCCAAAATTCTTTGGATCATCCTTCAAGAGGCATGCATGATATCTCTTGTTGATGAGTGCGAATTTCTTATTCCATGTGGATAGACGAAGACGGGTCTCACCAGTGTACCTTATCTCATAACCGACAAAACCAACCCATTCAAAGGCATTACCCCCTCCAGGTCCCCATAAGAATGGTGCCTTTGACTTGATGTTCCAGAAATCTTTAGTTGTCTTCTCTCCATCCTTACAGTCGTTCAGTGGTTTGAATGGATGATGTGGAAGGAAGTGTTCTGAAAGAGAGTTGACATAGGAATCCATAATTGCCTTGCACTTCTCAAAATCAATATGCGCCAGGATTATATCGTCACCATATCTGGCAAAGAAGAGATCAGGATCTTCTTTATTCACAACAGCCTTATCCACACTATTGAGAACGACATTGGAAACAACACATGACAAAGCTCCTCCCTGAGGAACTCCTAGTTTTGTTTTGGCCTTATCAAGTTCCTCCTGGCTAGGATAGCAGGTCAAAAAGGCATCATCACTTACCCATTTGAATCTGCAATGATTCTTGGCGTTTTTCTTCTGCAACTTCCTATAAGGGAGCCAAAAGGCCTCGTCTTCATTGTATTTCATGACATTGTCATAGAAACTATATGAGTCCAGATAGGCTTTAAGGATCCTTTCCACCTGACTATACTCCGGAATCTGGGCTTCTTCAGCAAGTTTCTTGAAACAATCCAGAACGACATCGTGATTGATGATATCATAGAACTTTTGAATATCGCATTCAGCGACATAGATCTGCTTGTCTTTATGTTTCTTGGCAAAAGCAACGATTCCTTCTATCGCATCGTCTCCAGTTGTGGCATAAGCTTCCTTACCATGGTAATTTCTTGCCGGACGATATGATAGGATCTCCTCATGTAGATATGGATTAAAGGCATGAGCAAGATAGGCACTTGCCATTGAGATAAGGGCCTTGTCTTTTAATGAAGTATAGACTGACAAAGGTCTGTAGATTGCTGTGTCTCCGTCGTTTTCCTTAAACTGAGCAATGACCTTAATTGAATCCTTGAAATCAAGTGGTTCTGTGGAGATTATGGCATCCTGAATTTCTCCAATGAAATCAATCAAGTTGTTGAGATAGTCCGGGGCTTCAGATATGCCTTCTCTATACTTTCTCAAATCGTAGTTGATTGTATTTTTGAGTGATGCTCTATTGCGTTCCTCTTTAGACTTGAGAAAACCTCTTGAATATTTCCTTAGACGTCTCCACTTATTGCGTGGTGGGACCATACTACAGATAAGGTCCGCCATTGACATACTTTCTTCATGAGATGAAGAGTCTTCCTTGCTGTCCTTTTTCTTTTTAGTCTTTTGGGATAAAGTTTTATTTGCTGCAATCTTGATTCTTTCCTTGACGATAAAGTCTATCAACATCTTAGAACTGATATATTGCGCAAATGTATACTTCATGATTTATCTTTTTAAAAGAGCACTAAAAAAACTGCGGACCAATAGGCTATCGATCGGCAGAAAACTGCCATGCTGGATTTTGTGCCTCCCCCGCCAGCTCAAGGTTTGTGGCAAATGATTTAAGGCATCGTTACTTTAAAATCATAAAAAATTACTGTAATCATAACATGCGCACACCACTGTTTTTTTAGTGCTCTAGACTATAGTGCTAAGATAGTATAAAATTTTATTAACTTGTAACCATCATTCACGTTTTTCCGTAATAAGATAAGTAATCACATCTTCTAAAACTGATATAATATGGAATGGAATCACAAAAATTGGATCAGCAATTGGCAAAAAGCTATTACTGTACCACAGTCAAACAGAAGAAGACATACAGCACCGCTTCTTATCGACGTATATAAAGATACCGTAAGCAGAGTACAAAAAGGAGGATACTATCTAAATGAAAAATGGGTAGATCTTAACCTCAACCCTCTTATTGAAACTCAGACTATATTCTATAACAGTCCGATAGAACCTATTCAAACAAACCAAAGAGATAAGGCAAATGAACTTTCTGTACTAGGAGTTGATTGTCTTGCTTTGGCGAGAGACATCGTATTTTCTCGTCCTGATCTACAAGTATGTGTCCTTAACCTTGCCAGTTATGTTGGTCCAGGTGGAGGAGTTCATAGTGGAGCTGGTGCTCAAGAGGAATATTTATTCAGATGTTCTGACTACTATAGATCTCTATATCAATATGGTAACTACGCAACTGAATATGGAGTTAATCCACATCCTGAGCATAGATATCCACTGGATGAAAGATATGGAGCAGTTTTCTCTAGAGATGTTACGATTTTTAGAGATACGCAAGCAGAGGGCTACCGACTGCTTGAAACTCCTTATAAGGTAAATATGTTAGCTATAGCAGCACACAGAAATCCAAGAACAATCATATCGGCAGAGGGAGAGGTAAGATACACTCCTGCCGAGGCTGAGTATATGACACATAAAGCACGTACTATCCTTAGAATAGCTCATGCTAACGGGCAGAACGCCCTTGTCCTAGGAGCACTTGGTTGTGGTGCATTCCATAACCCTCCTAAGCACGTTGCTGAAATATTCAAGAGTGTCATCAACGAGCCAGAATTTTCCGGGCTATTTGACTATATATATTTTGCAGTCATAAACGACCATAACTCAAATGGTAACTTTGAAGCTTTTGATAAAGTATTAAATTCATCTGAAGAACTGACTGACAAGGAAAGAATATCAGAGATTCTAAGGAGAACTGGCAGGAAAGGACTTGATAAAGTTCTATGTGACCTGGAGAGAATAAATTTCTATGATGCTCCTGGATCTGTAGTACACCATAGCAACTATAGAGGAGGATTGGCAGAACACTCATTGAAAGTCTATGAGCATGCAATGACTCTTAAGAAAGCTGATACAGAGAATTACGGGAATATCTCTGACACAAGTATAGCCATCGTTGCTTTACTCCATGACTTATGTAAGGCAGACGTATATTTCATCAAGGCTGATGGAACTCCGGATAAATCTATGCGTAAATTCCCTATAGGTCATGGAGAGAAGTCTGTCATTATGCTGCTACGCCTAGGTCTTGAACTTACTGAAGAAGAGATGTTGGCTATCAGATGGCATATGGGAGAGCATACACTCAAGGATAAGGGTCTTGAATTAGACAATTATAAAGCTGCTCTTAAATCTCCTGCTGCGCCTTTGATAAAGCTCATCCAGAAAGCTGACGGGAAAGCGGCACATGAAGCAAAAAAGAAGTGATAACATATCGTATATGAAACAAGAAAGAGATCTTTTGATAGAAAGAGCGGAGTGGAGTATTCCTGCTCAAGTAAGAAGCAAAGACATCATCTGTTGCAAGATAGATGGGGAAACTGTTGAAGGAGAGGTCTGCATCTCCTTTAAGGATATCAGTGTCAAACTGCTAGGTAGCGAACCTGAACTTAAGGATGGGCTGCATATTATGGCAATGGCGCCTTTTGGATACACAGTAGAAAACAAGACAGATTCATACGCCAATAAAAAAGGGATCCGTACAATCAAGGAACTCCTTATCGATCTTTATCTTCGGGAACGGTATACCTGTTTACACTAAAATGTCGTAAATAAATGAAGAATTACGAAGGTGCGAAGGCATATGCTATGACTCCGGAGATGGAGTTGTACACTGCTGTTGTAACCTGTGCCATGTCCGATAAGTATTATGAGGACAAGGATGAGCGCGTAGAGCGTATCTGCGAACTCATCCGTCAGGTAGACCCAGTGTTTGTGGCTAAGCTTGCTGTATACACACGTACCCAGATGAACCTAAGAAGCATCCCTATGCTTCTTATCGTGGAACTTGCCAAGATTCACAACGGCGACTCACTCGTCAAGAGGACCATAGAGAAGACTGTTCTCCGCGCGGACGAAATCATGGAGCTGATGATGTGTTACCAGCTCCGCAACGGAGAGTACAAGGGAACAAAAAAGCTTAACAAGCTCTCACGACAGGTACAGGAAGGTCTTAAGAGCGCCTTTAACAGCTTTGACGAATACCAGTTCGCCAAGTACAACCGCTCGAACCTTGAGGTAAAGCTTAAGGACGCTCTTTTCCTTGTTCATCCTAAGGCTAAGAGCCAGGAGCAGCAGGCCATCTTTGACAAGATAGTCTCTGACACACTCCAGACTCCTTACACCTGGGAGACTCAGCTCTCTGAGCTCGGTCAGAAACACTTCTCGTCCAAGGAGGAGAAGGAGGCTGCTCTTGGTGCATTGTGGGAAGAGCTCATAGACTCCGGCAAGGTGGGCTACATGGCTCTCCTACGTAACCTAAGGAACATCCTTCAGGCAAAGGTATCTCCTGCACACATAGAGAAGGTGGCATCCATCATCTCTGACCCGCAGAAGGTTGCCAAGTCAAAGCAGCTGCCTTTCAGATTCCTTGCTGCATACAAGGAGCTCATGGGCGTAAAGTCAACATACATAGCACTCATACTCTCTGCGCTTGAGAGTGCAGTGAAAGCATCTGTGGTGAATCTCCAGGGATTCGGCATTAATACTGACGTGCTTGTTGCAGCAGATGTGTCTGGTTCTATGTTCCATACAATCTCACCAAAGAGCAGCGTGATGCTTTATGACATCGGAGTACTCCTTTCGATGCTCCTTAAGAGCAGGTGCAGGTCTGTTGTCAGCGGTATGTTCGGCAGCACCTGGAAAGAACTTAACCTCCCTCAGGAGAATGTCCTCGCGAACACCATCGAGATGCAGCGCAGAGAGGGAGAGGTAGGATACAGCACCAATGGCCACAAGGTCATCGAATATCTTATCGAGAACAACATCAAGATGGACAAGGTCATGATTTTCACTGACCTCCAGATGTGGGACAGTTCTAACCATAACATTTTCCTTGAGAAGGTCTGGAAGGACTACCGTAAGATATACCCTGAGGCAAGGCTTTATCTCTTTGACCTTAACGGATACGGCCAGACACCGCTCCGCCAGGTGGAGCACAACGTTAGTCTTATCGCAGGATGGAGCGACAAGATATTCGACGTACTCGACGCCATCGAGAATGGCGAGGATGCGCTTGCACTCATCAAGCAGATTGATATACACCGAATATAAGCCCACACGCTTGTCGCACCGCTTTTTGATAACTTGGATGACTACCGTAGCTACACAAAAACCAAGACCAGAGTCTGTCGCACTAGACAGGCTCTTCTCAAAATGTGGATTGCTGCCTGATTCAGACAGGATTTGATGTATATTTATAGTCTTTTTCGAGTAGACTTCAGTTATTTATGTTATTTTTAGTGCAAATTTGTATATCGTTCCCTAATCACCCCAAAACAACGTGATATTTTTCTGTATAATAGGATCCATACTACTTGCCCTCATTCCCAATCTCCTGTGGACGATTGGATGGATAGGATGTAAGATTGCAGGATTCAGACTTCCATACAAGCACTTCGGGCTATGCTCCCTTGCATTAGTCGCAGTATTCCTTCTCGCAATGGTCTACGGATACCATATTGGAAGATGGAACATAAAGTCTACAAAGATCGAATACTCGCACAAGGACATACCGAAGGCTTTTGATGGTTTCAGGATTGTGCATATATCCGACCTGCATCTTTCTACCTTTGACGATTCCAAAGAACGATTCAGAGGATTTATAGATGAAATCAACAAGCACAATCCAGACCTTGTGTGCTTCACCGGTGACCTTGTGACACTCGGCAAGAGCGAAGCTGAACCATATACTGATATCCTGAAGGCTATCAAGTCCAAGCATGGAGTACTCTCTGTGCTCGGCAACCATGACTTCATGATATATGGATTCAAACAGAACTTCGACAGAGAGACAGCTGTAGAGGAGCTTGCAAGATACCAGGAAGAGGTTCTCGGATGGAATCTGCTCAGAAACGAAAGTACAGTAATAGAATCCGAAGATGGTTCAAAAATCACTTTCCTGGGTGTCGACAACGCGAACTTCAGCAATCAGGGATTCCACACAATCCATAGAGGAGACCTCAACAAGGCAATGAAAGGAACAGATGGATTCAGAGTTCTGCTTTCTCACGACCCAAGCCATTGGAGCGCGGAAGTGATTCCTGATACAGACATCCCTCTGACACTTTCCGGTCACACTCATAGTGCTCAGATCAAGATCTTCGGATGGACGCCTGCCAAGTGGTCATTCAAGGAAATAGCCGGAAGATACGACAATGATGATCAGACACTGTACATCAACGTCGGACTCGGTTGCACTGCACCGATAAGACTAGGAGTAAATCCAGAGGTCACCTTAATCACCCTTAAATCCAATGGCATTACATACCAGCAGCTCCATGAATCCATGACAAAGGTTGCAGCAAGCGAGTAGACTATCTATAGCTATGAGAATACCTACATTGCTGAGGTTAACGGGAAGATTGTAGGAGCCATGTGCGCCTACGACGGAGCTGATTATCAGAGACTGAAGCAACCTGTCGTGGACATTCTTGGTCCTGACTCAGGATTTGCAGAACTGAAGGAAACAGAAGCAGGAGAATTCTATCTTGACTCCGTAGGAGTTCTTGAGCTTTACACACTGGAGAGTGCAAGTCCAGTCGGACCGCACCTATGATGAATACGCTTTCATTTTAATGACAGTCGTGGTGGTCGCACACCTCGCCATTATCCTTGATGTTTCCTGCAAGATATGAAGCAACGAGTTCTTCCACGTCACCGCTGCAACCACGGATAACCTCAATTCTCTGAGCTTCAAGGACATTCTTTGCTCCCTGGCCCATATTGCCGGCAAGCATTACCACCACACCCATCTGACGGAGCACAGGAGCAATACCGCTCTTGCACCCACATCCTTCAGGGGAAGCCATCTTGCTGACATTTATCACTTTGCCGTCGATTACATCAAATATCGTATAATATGCGCAATGGCCGAAGTGGTCATCCACATGTCCATCTCTTGTTGGTACTGCAATTTTCATAATTTCTGTATTATTTCTATAATCCATACATTACTTCGCACTCTCTACAACCTTCCAGCGGAGGCGCCAGATTCCGTTTTCGTAGGAGTGGCTGATGATTTTGAAGGTGCCGATTTCTGAGGTGTTCTGAACGTGCGCACCGATGCAGGCGCAAGTGTCGTAGTCTCCGATTCTCACGATGCGGAGGGTGTCTGATGCGTCTTCGGGAAGTTTGCTGAGGTCGACGATGTCTGCGGCCACGTCTCTGCTGATGTAGTCGATGGTGACATCAAGATTCTGTGCGATGATTTCGTTGATCTTCGCCTCGATCTGCCCTACCTGCTCTGCGGTTGGTTCAGCGTCGAGGATGTAGTCGCATTTGGATTTCTTCTTCTCTACGTGGGCGTTTCGCGAGCGTGGGCAGCCGAACATCTTCACCATTGTCGCGTTCAGGAGATGTTCTGCTGTATGAGCGGGCTGATACTCTGCCTTGTTGTGGAAGTTGAGAACTGGAGTTTCCATGATCGGGGCTAGGATGATTACATGTACTCAAGTTCGTCGAAGGTGAGGCCTTCGCCTTTCTTGTAGCTCTTTTCGTCCGGGAAGAAGCCTTGAGGGCAGGCTTTGTAGGTCTTGCCCTTGAGTGTGATTGTAAGTTCTCCTGTGTTTGAGTTGATAGGAGTCGCGTCATCAAAATCAAATGGAGACATGAAGTCGCCGGTGAAGAGATCCATGATGTTGTATTTGCCTTCGAGAGTGAGAACTCTTGAGTAGCAATCGATTATGTATCCTTCTTCGTCGATCTGGCAGGCTGGGATGTCAAATAGTTTTACTTCAGCAAAGTTTGGAGATTTTTCAAGATCTACGTCGCCTCTTTTCCATCCCATGAATTCTAGGAGTCCTTCGTATGTTACCATTCCTGGTACTGTTTTCTTACTCATGTCTGTTGATTTTGATTTTATTGTCATTGACAAAGATAATGAAAATTTAACTAAGAAAGCGAGACCAGGAAGAATTGTATTATATTTACAGAATCTTGTAACCTTTTTGGGAACTATCCGTATAAGAGAGGAGAAAAACTTAAACATAGAGCACACATGAAAGAACTTAAATGTCCAAAATGCGGTAATGCATTTACAGTGAATGAAGCGGATTACGCATCTATCGTCAGCCAGGTCAAGAACGCAGAGTTTGAGACTGAGGTCTGCAGACGTCTTGCTGAGTTGAAGGCTAAGCAGGAAGCTGAGCAGCAGGTGAAGGATGTAAAGAGCAGAGAGGAATATAACCAGGCTATCATGAAGATGGAGCAGGCGATGAAGGATAAAGAGCAGGAGCTGAATATCATCAAGAATCAGCTTGCCGGTCTTGAGGAGAAGAAGAAGCTGGAAATCAGCCAGGCCCTTACTGACAAGAATCTTGAGATCTCTCGTCTTAAGAGTGCTATCGACATGCAGAAGATGGAGCAGGAGAAGGCAGTCATGGCCACTAAGGAGCTTATGAAGGACGACCTGAACAAGAAGGACCTTGAGATTGCTCAGCTCCGCAGTCAAAGCGATATTTCCAAGACTCAGTCTGAGCTTGAGAAGAAGGCTATCAAGGAGGAGTACGAGACTAAACTGAAGTTTGCCCAGGAGCAGGTGGACTACTATAAGGACATGAAGGCCAAGCTCTCAACCAAGATGATCGGAGAGACCCTTGAGCAGCACTGCAGCAACGTGTTCAACGGTCAGATGAGACCTATGTTCCCGAACGCGTACTTTGAGAAGGACAACGACTCGGTGGATCGCACAAAGGGTGACTTCATCTTCCGCGACAGCGAGGATGGCACAGAGTACATCTCCATCATGTTCGAGATGAAGAATGAGGCAGACACTACTGCCACCAAGCACAAGAACGAGGACTTTTTCAAGAAGCTTGATGAAGACCGCAAGAAGAAGGGATGTGAGTACGCAGTGCTGGTGTCGCTACTTGAGCAGGACAATGAACTCTACAACAGCGGTATCGTTGACGTATCATACAAGTACCCTAAGATGTATGTCATCCGCCCGCAGTTCTTTATGCCTATCATCACACTCCTTGTGAACGCATCAAAGAAGTCGCTCGAGTACAAGAAGGAACTCGCAATCGCAAAGAGTCAGTCGATTGATATCACGAATTTCGAGAACAAGCTTACTGAGTTCAAGGACAAATTCGGCAGAAACTATCGACTTGCCAGCGAGAAGTTCCAGAAAGCGATTGATGAGATTGACAAGTCGATTGCAGCACTCCAGAAGACCAAAGAAGCTCTTTTGGGATCTGAGAAAAATCTCAGCCAGGCACTTACCAATGCTGAAGATCTGACCATCAGAAAGTTGACTTACAAGAACCATACAATGAAGGCACTCTTTGACGAGGCCAGAGAGCAGAACTCTCCGGAGGAGCAGTAATAACGTAATAAACAAATAAGATTATGATGGAATTTTTTGCAGGATTGACCATATTCGGAATCATCGGAACAATCATCTTAGCATGGATCTTCTGGATCCATCTTCCTATCAAGATGGCAAGAAACAGAGGAAGAAGCGCCCTTGGATGGGTACTCATCTTCTGGGTCACGTCTCCCCTAGTCGGTATCATCCTCCTGCTCGTCCTTGGCGACAGCAAAGAAAAGATCGCCAACGACATCATGGATAGAATCGGCAGAAGATAAAAATCAGCAGTGCTTATCCCTCTTTAAGGCAATATAATGAACATTGCTGTGCTAAACGGATTGCGCACATCAAGCGTCTATAAGTGCTGTAACGATTAAACGGCAAAACTCGTCACGCCTCTGCCCAATTTATTGAATATCAACGCGTTTCAAGGAGTGACGTGACGAGTTTTCGCTATTTTTTGACACGCCTCTCGCCTCTAACTTGATAGGCATCCTTATTAGGTGGTACCAACGCTGGCAAATACGACAGCTACGCCTGCCGGCACATGACTCGAGCACTACCTCAAGAGCCCGACAATTTTCTCCAGCCAAAGCTTATCCACCTCGTCAAAAGTAGAGAGTTCCTTGCTGTCGATATCGAGGACAGCATAGACAGAACCGTCGCGGAAGATCGGGACGACTATCTCGCTACGGGAAAGACTGCTGCATGCGATATGCCCTGGAAAGAGTTCCACATCAGGAACAACAATGGTCTCCCCTCTCTGCCATGAACTGCCGCAGACTCCCTTTCCGAAAGGAATACGGGTGCAGGCAACGGGACCCTGGAAAGGCCCTAAAACCAACTCGTCCCCCTTGACAATATAGAAACCGGTCCACCAGAAACCGAAAGTCTCATGTACGAGGGCAGCCACATTTGCCATATTGGCAATCTCATCTGTCTCCCCACTCACAAGAGCCTCAACCTGCTTATACAGAGTCTGATACTTAGAATCTTTCATCACGAAAACTATTTCTTGACTTCCTTTCCGGCCTGAGCCCAGCCCTTGAATCCAGTTCCAAGTTCCACTACCTCATATCCCTTCTCAACAAGGATACGTGCCGCCTTCTTGCTACGATTGCCACTACGGCAATAAAGGGCCACTGGTTTATCCTTAGGTAAAGCCCCTGCAGCCAACTTGGAAAAAGAGTCTTCAAGAACATCAAAATTAAAGTCAGTTCCTGGAATATGACCCTCCTTATGCTCCTCATAAGTTCGAACATCCAGAACAGTCACTCCCCCGTTCTCAATAACCTTAGCAAACTCTGCAACATCCACAGTCTTAAAACCTGGAGTCAAAGTCTTAGTAAAGAAATCTATAGTCTTCTGATAGATTTCATTCGCAAATGATGAATTAAACATATAGTGAGTAATATTCTCGTAACAACAGATTTCCACATCCTTCAGGCCCGCCTCCCTCATCACCTTCTCATAGATAAAGGCATTCTCCGGACTGATGGTAATATCCTGAGTACCAACAAATAACACCGACTTAAAGTCCAGTTTCTTATTCGCAAGAGCAGAAGGATTCCTGAGCAGCTTCGCAGGAGCCTGACTATCAATATAAGCAGGGTCCCATCCACACAGGAAATCATCATAAATCGCATGCTTCTTCACATCAGACTCAGGCGCATAAATGGACATCGACAGGCCAAGATCATACGAACCGTAGTAGCCGACATAAGCCACAGTCTGAGGGAAGTGAAGCGAACACATCGCCGAAAGATGAGCACCCGCAGAAGAGCCGAAAAAGCCCATTCGGGAAGCATCAACACCAAAGTTATCAGCATTCTGAGCAACAAACTCAACACCATCATAACAGTCCTTCACCGCATCCTCCATCTTCGCACCCTTCACCGTCGCGAAAGTGTACTGCATACTCACCACAGTCACCCCGTACTTACCCGCAAGCGTCTTGAAAAAAGCGGCACTCGTCTTATATGAGCCACCCTTCCATCCTCCTCCGTGGAAGAAGAATACAACCGGAGCCTTCGGCTTAAGAGCCTTATACACAACCATGTGCAACTCCTGCCCAAACTTCGAAGTCTTATACACAACATCCTCAGCCACAACAGTCTTCACAGCCTCATCATCAATACACTCGAGCACAGGCTTATACGGAACCAGAACCTCCGGAAGAGAGTTCAGGTCGACAGTATACTTCTGAGCATCAGCCACAGAATAAACTCCGTCAGTCTGAACTAGCTTCATACCATAGCGGTTATATTGAGTCTGCGCAGTCAGAGCAATCACACTAAGCGAAAGAAACAAAAGCGAAAGAAAGTACTTTTTCATAATCAAAAGGGTATTTTTCACAAAGATATGATTATCTTTGAAAGTTAAAAACCAAATAAACAATGAAAATCACAAATAACAAGGTAGTAGAGCTTATTTATGAGCTTGAAGTAGACGGACAGATCGTAGATAAGACAACAGTTGAGAGACCTCTCGACTATATTCATGGAACAGGTTCACTTCTTCCTAAATTCGAGCAGAATGTTGCTGGTCTTGAGAAGGGTGGAAAGTTCAGTTTTACACTTACTCCAGCAGAAGGATACGGAGAGATCGACCCTGAGAGAATCATCGACCTTCCAATCGAGATCTTCCAGGTAGAGGGAGAGGCAGCAAGCCAGTACCTACAGGTAGGTGCAATGGTTCCACTAGTGAACGGACAGGGCCAGATGGTGCCAGGTAAGGTTCTTGAGGTTGCAGAGACAACTGTAAAGGTAGACCTTAACTCCCCTATGGCAGGCAAGACTCTTAACTTCTCTGGCGAGATCATCAGCGTAAGAGAGGCTACTGAGAAAGAGCTTACTGAGGGTCTTCACGGAGAGTATCTTCACTCAAACTGCGGCGGCGGATGCGGTAGCTGCGGATGTGGCGGCGACCATGGTAACTGCGGCGGCGGTTGCTCTGGAGAGGGACACGACCATGGCGATGGCTGCGGATGCGGTTGTCACTAAGAGATAAAACAACATAACAGCTTAAACTACAACTAGATGAAGACAGCTGTAGTTATACTTAACTGGAACGGGAAGGGATATCTTGAGAAATTCCTTCCTGGTCTTTTGGACTCTATAGGTCAGGACCCGAATGGTTATTGCGAGGACTACGACACTCAGGTTGTTGTAGCAGACAACGGTTCCACAGACGGTTCGCTTGAGTTCATGCGCGAGCACTTCCCTGGTGTGAGGACGCTTCAGCTCGGAAAGAACTTCGGCTTCACAGGAGGCTACAACCGTGCCTTCGAGATGCTGGACTGCGAGTATTTCGTGCTGATAAACTCAGACGTGGAGGTGACTCCGGACTGGATATATCCGCTTCAGGAGTGGATGGAGTACCATCCCGAGTGTGCGGTCTGCTCACCGAAGATTCTGTCGTATGATGAGCGTGAGCGCTTTGAATATGCCGGTGCGGCGGGAGGCTATCTCGACTGCTACGGTTTTCCGTTCTGTCGCGGTAGGGTGATGGAACTTCATGAGACTGACAACGGGCAGTATGATGACCCTGCTGAGGTGCTGTGGGCAAGTGGTGCGTGTATGATGGTGAGGAGTTCTGTGTACCGTGAACTTTTCGGTCTGGATGAGAGGTTTTTTGCGCATATGGAGGAGATTGATTTCTGTTGGAGGGCAAGACTTGCGGGATATAAGGTGCATGTTGTGCCGCGTGCGAAGGTCTATCATGTAGGCGGAGGTACGCTTCCTAACAACTCTCCAAGAAAGCTGTTCTACAATTACAGGAACAACCTTCTTATGCTGGACAAGAACCTTGACAAATGTCTCATCCTGGCTAATCTTTTTGAGATCGCAGCGACTCTTGAGCCTGTGGAGGAATACTGTTCAGACCCATTCAAGGGAGCCATAAATGTCTATCTGTCAGAGGAAGAGGATATGAAGCAGCTCTGGTACAGACAGCTGGTGAAACTTGGAATGAGGTCGGCAAAGAAGAGGATCAGAAGAAGAATGATTCTCGACGGACTTTCGGCAGGAGTATATCTGCTCAGAGGACAGTTCTCATATTTCAAGGCAGTAATGGATGCGCATAAGGAGTTCAAGGCGATGAGAGAGAAGAAGGATTTCTCGTTGCTGCACGGCTGGGCATGCGACTGCTTGCTGGATCCAAATCTAAGAGTTGCAAAGAGTGTTCTGATGTTTGACAACAAGAACCACAATGAAGGTGGGGTATATTTCAAGATCAGAGGCATTTACAGCAGATTCATCGTCTGGAGAAAGATCCTCAAAAAAGAGGAGATCTTCGACGAGATTAGAGAACAGGTAGATTAAACGAAACTTGAGTAATTATGAAGATAGTTATTGCTGGAGCAGGAGAAGTAGGTTCTCACTTGGCAAAGATGCTTAGTACAGAGGCCAACGACATTACTGTGATAGACGCCGACCAGAGCAGACTTGATGCGCTGAAGGCAAATACAGATGTTATCACAGTAACTGGAAATACTGCGTCTGTGGATGTGCTGAAGAAGGCCGAGGTCGACAAGGCAGATCTTTTCATCGCAGTGAACCCATCCACTTCCCAGAACGTGAACATAGTTTCTTCCTTGCTTGCCAAACAGCTTGGAAGTAAGCGAGTTACCGCCAGAATCAACAACGAGGAATATCTTTCTCACGAGAACAATCTGATGTTCAAGTCCTTGGGCATCGACCTCATGTTCTACCCTGAGAAGATTGCAGCAAACGAGATTGCAGACCTGCTTCGACGCACAGCAAGCACTGATGCCCTCGAATTCGGCCGTGGCAAACTCCAGCTATCCGTCTTCAGAATCGACGAGGACTCCAACCTCATCGACATGAAACTCATTGACTTCAACCGGGAGATTGCGACAGAAGCAGCACTCCAGTTCCGAGTTGTTGCCATCGCACGAGGTTCGGAGACCATCATGCCGAAGAGCGAGACACGCTTCAAATATGGAGACATGGTCTTCATCATGTCCAAGCGCGAGGGTCAGGCTACCCTCATGCAGTACATCGGCAAGAAAAATATCGCAATCAAGAACATCATGATCCTTGGAGGAGGCCCTATCGCCGCAATGGTTGCCCGCAAGATGAGCCCGCAGGTAGACTCCATCAAGATCATCGAAATGAAGAAGGAAAGGTGTATACAGCTCTCTGAGAGCACTCCTGACAATGTGCTTGTAGTGCATGCAGATGGTCGCAACGCCGACCGCCTTCTCGAAGAGAACATCAAGGACTACGACGCCTTCGTAGCAGTGACAGGCAGTTCGGAGACCAACATCCTCGCCTGCGTGGAAGCGAAGAAACTCGGAATCGAGCGCACAATCGCAGAGGTAGAGAACGTCGAATACATCCGCCTCGCAGAGGAAATGGGAGTGGACGCGGTCATCAACAAGAAGCTCATCACAGCAGGCAAGATCTTCAAGCTCACCCTCAGCAACAAGGTCCGCTTCATCAAGTACATGAGCGGAACTGACGCAGAGATCGTCGAGTTCATCGTAGCCAAAGGCAGCAAGGCGACAAAGGCCCCTATCAAGGACCTCAACTTCCCGCAGGACGCAGTCATCGGCGGTATCATCCGCAAGAACGAGGGCATCATCGCAGTCGGCGACACCCAGATTCAGGAATACGACAGAGTAGCGGTCTTCGCAGCTCCATCTGCTGTCAAGGAAGTGGATAAATTCTTCAAAGGCAATTAGTTATGGCGAGTTATCTCCAGATAGAGAACATATCGAAATCATACGGACCGAAGGTTCTGTTCCAGAACATAGGTTTCAACATAAATGAGGGCGACAAGATTGCCCTCATCGCGCCTAACGGCACCGGCAAGACCTCACTAATGAAGATTCTTGCTGGCAAGGACAAGTCGGACTCAGGCGGAAAGATCACCTTTCTTAAAGACATCAGAATCGCCTTCCTCGAGCAGGAATACGACTTCGACCCGGAGAAGGAGATCTTCCAGCAGATCATGGACCACAGCACAGCCTACACAGAGCACCTCGACCAGGAACATCTCTGGGAATACGAGCTCCGCGTAAGGCAGCTGCTTACAAGCTTCAACCTCCCACGCTTCGACCAGAAGATGAAGGAACTATCAGGAGGCGAGGTAAAAAGGGTCGCACTCTCTGAGATGCTCGCGTCTGAGGCGGACTTCTACATTATGGACGAGCCTACCAACCACCTCGACATCGACGCCATCGAGTTCCTCGAATCCTACCTCAGTCGCTCGCGCTGCACCTTGCTGATGGTAACCCACGACAGGTACTTCCTCGACAGGGTCTGCAATACAGTAATGGAGATGGACCACGGAGCCATCTACACCTACCGTGGCAACTACGAGAACTACCTCGAGAAGAGAGAGGAGAGAATAGCAAACTATAACGCAGAGACCGACAAGGTCAGAAACATCCTCAGACGCGAACTGGAGTGGATCCGCGCCACCCCTTGCGCCCGTACAGGTAAGGCAAAATACAGAATCGACGCCTTCCACGAGCTCAAGGACAGAGCCGGCCAGGTCTACACCCAGAAACAGGTATCCCTCGCTGACATGAAGGGAGTCACACGCCTTGGAACAAAGATCATCGACTGCAAGGAGCTCAACTTCTTCTACGATGACAAATGCTACCTCAAGGACTTCACCTACAACTTCCAGAGATACGAGAAGGTCGGAATCGTAGGCGGCAACGGAGTGGGAAAGAGCACCTTCCTCAACCTCCTCTGCGGCATAGACTACGGCGAAGGAAAGACAACGGGCATCATCGAGCGTGGCGAGTCCCTCAAGATAGGTTACTACCACCAGAGCGGAATGAGTTTCAATCCGAATGACACCGTCCTCGACATCGTCAACGACACCTACCTGCTCAACCGCTTCCTCTTCCCGCACGACATGCTCTACAATAAGGTAGAGAAGCTCAGCGGAGGAGAGAAAAGACGACTATACCTGCTCACAATCCTCATGCAGCAGCCAAACCTGCTGATACTCGACGAGCCTACAAACGACCTTGACATCGTTACCCTCAACATCCTTGAGGAATACCTCAGCGAGTTCCAGGGGACCCTCATCATCGTATCCCACGACCGCCACTTCCTCGACAGGCTGGTGGACCATCTGTTCATCTTCTGCGGCGAAGGAGTAGTCAAGGACTTCATCGGCAAGTTCAGCGAATACCGCAGCTACATCAAGGACTACGAAGCAGCTCAGAAGGCAGCAGCACGTGAGGCCGCAGCGAAAGAAGCGGCAAAGACCGGTGCGACTGCCGAAAAGAGCTGGAAGAAGCCTGCGGAAAAGAAGAAACTCACATGGAAGGAGCAGCGCGAGCTTGAACAGCTCGAAAAGGACATCGCAGCCCTCGCCCAGGAAAGAGAAGAGCTTGAGGCAAAGCTAAGTTCAGGCACCCTCTCCGGCGACGAACTCATGAAGGCCTCCGAGCGCATCGGAGCCATCATGGAAGAAAGCGACGAAAAAGAGCTCCGCTGGCTCGAACTGTCTGAATAACAGCAGATTTTCAATTAGAACAAACATAGTATAAACCAATAAATATTAACATTTAAAACAATCAAGACATGAATGATCTAAGAAAAATTTCATGGGGGGGGGTAGAAAATAGGCCCTACGAATCTCCTGAATGTCAATGCATTACAATCAACGCCGAAGGCGTGCTTTGTTCAAGTGGCAAAGGTACTTTAGATATCAAAGATTGGGAAAGAGATGAGGACATCGACTTCTAATTAACTCTAATTCAAGTATTATGAAAAAGTATTTTCTTTCATTAGGGTTACTCGTGGCAGCCACTTTTTCCCTTACAAATTGTACAGAACAGATTGAAATTCCAGAAGAATCAATTACAACTCCCTTTGAAGTTGTAGCGTCAACAACAAAAACAAAGACAGCTAATAATGGCCTTGAAACAGTCTGGACCGAGGGTGATGCACTCAATATTTTTCACGCAATTGCAGGTGCTGAAACGTATACCAATGACAACAAGTTCACTTTATCTGGAGAAAACAGTTTTAAAGGTGAGTTAACAGGAACACTTATAAAGGACAACTGCTACGATTGGTATGCTTTCTACCCTTACAAGAGTCAAATTACTACTCCTGCAAACATAGGAGATTCAAACTCATATTCATATACAGCCATAGGATCAAGCGCATCTGGCACTCAGACTCAGATAGGAAATAACTCTATGGCACATATTGCAGGAACTAATTACCCAATGTCAGGTATACTGTTAGACACTGAATATGAATCTGAAAGTGCTGTAGAAATAGAGATGGAGCACTTGACATCTCTTATTGAATTTAATATCACAAATAATTCTGAGAATCCTCTTACTGTAGAAAGCATTAATTTCACAGCAAATGAAGATATCATTGGTACATACTACATCAATTTTGTTAATCCAGAAGATGTAGTGTTTACTTCATCCGACCCTACATACGTTTCTTCAGTTGCAAGACTTAAAGTAACAGATGCAGAACCAATTGCAGTTGGAGGATCTGCTAAGTTCTATATGGCAGTAAAGCCATTCACAGCAAAGTCAGGAGAGACATTGACTCTTATGATAAATGACTGTGAAATTGAGAAAGACTTAACTTCTGACATCACTTTCAATAGAGGAAAAATCAGAAAAATCAACTGTTCATACACAACACCTGTATCTGCACTAAAAGGAATTGAAGAAATCAAAGAGGCAGCTGATGAGGCAGGCGCATCAGGTGGAACCTTTGTTGCTGATGTAGAGAATGCTATTGTAACGTATGTTAGCGATAAGAATGCCTTTATTGAAGATGAGACAGCTGGTATTTTGATTTACGTAACTGGTCATGGTCTTGAAGCAGGAGACAAACTAAGTGGAAGAATTTCAGGTACTGTTAAAGTTTATAATGGCCAGCGTGAAATAACTGCACTTACATCGTCAGCAACAGTTACTAAAGACAATGAAATTCCAGTAACTACACTTACAATAGATGAATTGAACACCAACTTTGATAAGTATGAAAATATGAGAGTCAAGTTGGAGGGTGTGGAAGTTATTGCTGGAAATCTTCTTTCTAAAGACGAGACTACTATAGCGTACTATAAGAAAAACAGTGCGATTGGTTTTGAGGAGTATAACATTGTAGACGCATTTGGTTATCCAGCAAAATACAATTCTAACAAGCAAATTCAGATTTGGGAAGATGCTGTAGTCAAGGGAGCTACTCAGACTATTTTTAGTGGATTTAACGGAAATGTTGAAGTAAGCATCGGAAACACGGTTACCAATGCAGCAGTTGCTTCTTCTGGAGCCACAGTTTCATATACATCATTAGACACAAATATTGCAACAGTTGATGCAAATGGAGTCATTACAGGAGTTGCAGCTGGAGAGACACAGGTTATAGCCTCAGTTCCAGCATACAACGGCTACCCAGCAGCAGAACTATACTGTCAAGTTATTGTAACCAGTAGCACTGATCCGGTAGACACATATACTATTGAGTGGACAGCAAACAGTGAGTGGGTAGATAACTATCAAAATCTAGTCAAGGGTTACTACACCATTCAGACTGCTAAGTCATTAAGCAGTACTTCTCCTACAGTTAATGCTACTGATAAGGACTGCAGAGTATATGCAAAAGGAACTATAACAGTATCCCATGCATACACTAATATGAAGGAACTTGTTTTCAAGATTTCGAATAATGGCAAAAAGCGTCTTGCCAATATAGTGGCCTCAGAAGGTACAGTAGTAGTAGATAATGAAAATTGGACAGTAACATGGACAGGTGATGCTAAATCTGTTACATTCACAGTGGGAGATAAGGCTACATATGGTACAGAAGGTGCGGATAAAGCAGGACAATTGTGCTTCGATTCTATTGATGCCACAGCGGTTCACACAGATTTTCCTATTCCATCTGTTCTAAGACGCATAGAAATTTCAGGAATGACGACTGAGTATACTATCAACTCTGCATTCTCTTTTGATGGAACTGCTGTTGCATATTACTCTGATGGACAAACCAAGAATGTTACTCCAGAGATATCTACTGCTCCTGACATGACAACATCAGGTGTTAATAAGGATGTAATATTATCATACACAGAAGGAGGAGTAACCGTTAGCGCAAGCTATCAAATTAATGTAACAGATCCTTCTGACGATTCTGTTAAATACACATTGCTTTTTGGTACTGATTATAATAGCGGAAATATTAGTGCATACGATAAGACATGGAGTGCAACGAACAATGAATTTACATGTGATTTAGCAAACTGGAACAACAACAATAATAGTTGGAACTACGTTAAAGCAGGCAGAAAAAATAATGCATCAGTTGCTACTATTACGACATCTGCTGCAATACCAGAAGCAATAAATACAGTCACTATGACAGTTGATGCAGTAACAACTGATAAGATTAATTCTTTAAAACTATATGTTTCAGAGACCTCAGACTTTGTATCGTCGACCGAGTATTCAACTACTGTTGACACAGGTGATGTAACATTTAACATTACTACACCTGTAGAGAATGCATATTACAAAATTGTAGTTGATTGCGCATCTGGTTCAAGCAATGGACTAATTACTGTTTCAAAGGTTGTCTTTTCTGAGTGAGACCAATCCGGTGAGGGAGACGCCGGAGATGAAGGCGAAGGCGAGGAAGAGAGTGGTTGGTTAGAGCTGCCGGGAAGTGCCGGGAATCAGGAGTATGTTCTTACTGCCCGTCACGGGAAAGCAAGAAACTATACCTATAACTATGACACCGACACATTCTCATCCCTTTGGGTAGCCTATCCATTATACTCTGCTACAATGGGAGGAGAGCGAGATGAGGGTTGGAAAAAGAATAGTGGAATTCCTGATAACAAGCAGATCAACATCTGGAGTGGAAGCTACAACGTTAATGTAGGCAGCACAGATTCTGAAGGATACAGCAATAAAAGCAACTACTATTCTCGTGGCCATCAGATTGCTGATGCTGACAGAAGTGGCATCACAGAAATGCAAGAACAGACATATCTGGCAACGAACTCGACTCCTCAGATCCAGAACGGTTTCAATGGAGGAATCTGGTCTTCACTTGAAGTCGCTGTTAGGACTGTCGCATCTGCAACAGATACAGTCTATGTAGTTACAGGACCTACCTATCAGACAGTTGGAGGAAGTGAGGAAGTGATCAAGATTCTTCCTAAGCACGACACAAAGCAGTGTCCCGTTCCGAATTACTATTGGAAGGTACTTCTTAAAGTAAAAAGGAATGGTCAGAAGGAGATAACATCTGCAAGCGCCATCGGCTTCTGGTTAGAGCACAAGGTCTACCAGAGCGATACATACACAAACTATGTAAAGAGCGTGGATGAAATTGAGCGACTGACAGGGTTTGACTTTTTTGTGAACCTTCCGGACAACATTGAAACTACCGCAGAGGCCAACACCAGTTGGAACGCCTTCAGCAGCTTTTAACATATGAAGGAGACTAATCTGTCAATTAAGACTTTTTAGTCTCCTTCTTTTATACCTTGACCAAAAATCGCGGAATTCTTTGTCAGAGTGTGCACATTTTTAGCATTTTGATGTTTTTCTCGGGGTACCTTGACGAAAAAACATCCATTTCTTTGTCAAGGTGTGCAGTCAATTTATTATATTTGTTTGTTATCGTTTTAAAGAATTATAATTATTTGACATATTATGGGAGCTTTTCATGCTTATGATATCAGAGGAATCTACAATGTGGATTTTGATAAGGATACTGCCTACAAGGTAGGTTACTTCCTTCCTGAACTTCTTTCTGCGAAGGAGGTTCTTGTGGGACGAGATGCGAGAGTTTCTTCTCCTGAGATTCATGAATACCTTCTTAAGGGTCTGACTGATGCAGGTGCAGATGTTTATGATGTTGGCTTGAGCACTACACCTATGGTGTATTTCGGTACTGCAAACTATGGATTCAAGGCGTCTGTGCAGATTACTGCTTCTCACAACCCTGCTGAGTATAATGGTCTTAAGGTTTCTCGCGAGAATGCCCTTCCTGTTGGCTTTGACACTGGTCTTGGACAGATCCAGGAGTGGATCGAGTGCGGACGTGAGTGTCCTCCTGCTGAGGTTAAGGGTCAGGTGTTTCAGAAGGACATCAGGGCTGACTACCTTGCTTTTCTGTTGAAGTATAAGGGTAACTGGTCTTCACTTAAGATTGCTATGGATGTTTCCAACGGTATGGCTTCGCTTTTCGTTCGTGACATCTTTGGAGATCAGCCTTCTTACATCTTCGAGCAGATGGACGGAAGTTTCCCTAATCACGAGCCTAACCCTCTTAATCCTAAGAACATCGTTGATCTTCAGAAACTTGTTGCTCAGACCAAGTCTGATATCGGTGTCATTTACGACGGAGATGCAGACCGCGTGATGTTTGTGGATGAGAACAGCAGATTTATTTCTCCTGACCTGATGATTGCTGTGCTTGGTCATTATTTCCATGAGGAGAGAGGTGAGAAAGGTTATGTCCACCAGGACATCAGAAGCTCCAAGGCTGTCGGTGAGTATCTGGCTCCTATGGGCGGTGTGATGAACACATGGCGTGTGGGACGTGCCTTTGCTGCCATCAAGCTTCGTGAGCTTGACGGTGTGTTCGGCGGTGAGCTTGCGGGTCACTATTATTTCCGTGATTTCTTCTATTCTGACAGCGGTCTTCTTGCTTCTATCCTTATCCTGAATGTTGTGGCTAAGATGAAGGCTCAGGGCGTCAGCCTCAGCCAGTTGATCGGCCGTATCGAGAAGTATCAGAACTCAGGAGAGATCAACTTCAAGCTTGAGCGCAAGAAAGAGGCTATGGATGCTGTACGTGACTACTTCATGTCGACTGAGGAGTCTACTGCATACATGGATTTTGATGGATATAGAGTTGAGTTCCCAGATTGGTGGCTCAATATCCGTCCTTCGAATACAGAGCCTTACCTTCGTTTCCTTTGCGAGGCTACTTCAAAGGAACTTCTTGATGAGAAGGTTGCCAAGGTAAGAGAGATTGTCAAATCATTCGGAGCCGAATAAGATTATCTGACCAAAAAAAGTCGCCCCAAACTGAGGCGACTTTTTTTATTTATTTCCGACTTGGATTATTTTACGAATTTAGCGTTTCTTAGGTACTCAGCAGATTTTGCTACGCCTTCCCACATAAGAGCAACGCGTTCCTCGTTAGATACATCCTTAACCTTTGGCATCTCCTGCTCTACAACATAGTCCTTGTAACCGTTCTTGTAGAACTGCTTGAAGATTGCCTCGAAGTCGATCTTTCCGCTCTCGCCAATCACTAGATCGTCCTTGATGTGAAGCATCTGGATGCGGTTAGGGTATTTCTTAAGGTACTCTACAGGATCTTTACCGCCACGAGTTGTCCAATATACGTCCATCTGGAAGAATACGTACTCAGGATCTGTGTTCTCGATCATGTACTCCCATTTTACGATGTCGTCAAACATCTCATACTCGAATGAGTGGTTGTGGTAACCAAGTTTAAGACCGTACTGGCTTGCAAGTTTACCAACCTCGTTGAAGTAGTTACAAACCTCTTTAAGCTCGTTGATGTCTTTTCCAAGGTTGAAGCTTGGGATAACGCAATACTTTGCACCCATAGTCTTTAGTCCCTCGAAAGCTGCTTTCCATCTGTCCATTGCATCTGGAACCTCGCGGTCGATACGAAGGTGAGTAGAAACGATCTCAAGTCCTTTAGCGTCGCAAAGAGCCTTGAAGTCTGCTGCAGGAAGACCGAAGCACTCAGGGCTGCCAAGAGTCTCAACTACCTTGTAACCTGCGTCAGCTACTTTCTGAAGACCTAGCTCAACATCCTTCATATCTCTATGAACTGAATAAAGCTGGATACCGACCTTCTTCTCAGCGCAAGAAGAAAGAGTAAGTGCAGCGAACAATACGGCTGCCAAAAATTTTAGTTTTCTCATTTTACGTGGATTTTAATATTATTTAACGAATTTACTTTCACTCATCCATTTATGGCATCTTCTGATTCCCTGCCATAGTTCCTTAAGGTTTTTCTCATTCTCCTGCTGGTTTTCTCCGATCCAGAACGGAAGCTCATATTCTACGTATGCATCCTTCCAGCCGTTCTTGTAGAACTGATTGAAGACAGCCTCGAAGTCTACCTTTCCGCTCTCGCCAAGTTCCTTCTCATCTTTCACATGAAGGACCTTGATGCGGTCTGGATAGGTCTTGAGATAGTGTAGAGGATCTGCTGAACCCATGTTGTGAGGGCAGACGTCAAGCTCGATGAAGAACTTGTCAGGATCTGTATTCTTTATCACGTAGTCAAGGATGACCTCGCCTTCTACTGTGTTGAAGTCTCCCTTGTGGTTGTGCATTCCTAGCTGAAGACCGTATTCGTGTGCCAAGGCTCCTGCACGGTTGAGATGTTCGCATGACTGCTTCATCTCTGCGATTGTCGAGCCGAAGCTGTAGCCTGGGATGACACAGTATTTCGCTCCCATTGTGCGAAGTGCGTCGAAGAGCACGCTCCACTTCTGAAGGGTTGCTGCCTCATCCGCCCTGTCGAGCGCTACCCCTCCGTGGGTTGATGTGATCGTAAGATTCTTGCTGTCGCAGAGCGCCTTGAAGTCTGCCGGTGCGATGCCGAAGCAGTTAGGGTCTCCCCCGCCGTTGAGCGTCTCTACTGTTGTGTAACCGATTTTTGACAGGCTGTCGAGTACGCCTTCGATGTCATTGAAATTCTGATGGAGTGAATAAAGCTGAATGCCTATTTCCTTCTTTTGTGAACATCCGGCAAGCACCATGGCTGCAGTCAGGATGTAAATAATCTTTTTCATGGATAATTATGTTGGTTATATGCAAATATAGAGTTTTTATTTGGATATAGTCTTAATTTAGTCTTATCTTTATAGGTATAAAAACCACATTTTATGAAACGCGCACTACTACTGCTTACGCTGCTTGCTGCAGCATTCTGCAATCTTTTTGCACAGACAAATGACGAGACCTGGTTTGAGGAGGCAAAGCCTTGCTGGCTCAGTGGAAAACAGAAGGAATTCAATTACGTCGCTTCCTTCCATAAAAGCGTTGATCTTCAGTCATTTGACCAGGCACGATTCAGAATTGCAGCCTGCTCAAACTATCGTCTTTACCTCAACGGGGACTTTGTCGGTTTTGGTCCTAGCATTACGGCTCACGGCTTTTTCAGAGTCGATGAGTACGACTTGTCTTCAAAGTTGCAGAAGGGCACTAATGTTCTTGCGATAGAGGTGTGCGGAAACAATGTAGACTGCTTCAGTATCCCTAACCAGTCGGCCTTTATCCAGGCTGAGCTTGTTGTTGACGGCAAGGTAGTGGCAGCGACTGTACCAAGCGCTAAGCCTTACGCCTTTGCTGGAGCGCATACAGACCAAAGACAACCGGTGGTTATAACCTATCCTTGGCAGCATCCACATCTTGAGGCATATAAACTAAGTCCGGACTATGCTGATTGGAGGACATCCAAGGACTTTATTCTCAAGAAGAGGGCTATCGAGCAGACTGATTCAAAGGTCCTTCTTCCAAGAGGAGTTGCCTATCCTAAATATGACATTCTTAATGCTGAGATTGCAGAGGATGGGCTCGTTACACTTGAGGGGCTTCGTACAGGTTTTATCATGATGGGCCTTAACGTGACCAAACCTTCTAAGATCCACCTTTACTGGGATGAGATTCTTGTAAATGGAGAGCTTAGCAAAAGCAGGACAAACTGCAAGATGAGTATGGATCTGGAACTCGCTCCGGGAAAATATAACTTCGAGACTTTCGAGCCTTACACCTTGAAATATGCAAGACTTGAGGTTGTAGAGGGAGAGTGCAGTCTTGAGAAGTTCTCTATGAGACAATATATTAACTCTGAGACAGATAGAGTGAAGTTTGAGACTGATGACAAGGAGTTGAATCAGGTCTTCAACGCAGCAGTGAGAACCTTTGAGCAGAATGCGGTGGACTTCTTCATGGACTGCCCTGAGAGAGAAAGGGCTGGCTGGCTTTGCGACAGTTATTTCACAGGACGCTCAGCATACTATCTTACAGGAAACACAAAAATCGAGCATAACTTCATCGAGAACTTCGTGCTTCCTGCCAAGTTCCACAACATTCCAGAAGGTATGCTTCCTATGTGCTACCCTTCTGACCATAGGGACGGAAACTTCATCCCGAACTGGGCGATGTGGCTTGTGCTTGAACTTGAGGAGTATGTACAAAGAAGCGGCGACCATTCTATGGTGGCAAGACTTCAGCCACGCGTGATGGGTCTATTGAAATACTTTGCTGATTTCGAGAATGAAGACGGCCTTCTTGAGAACCTTGCGAAATGGGTATTCGTCGAGTGGTCTAAGGCAAATGACTACACAAATGGCGTGAACTACCCTACTAACATGCTCTATGCCAAGATGTTGGACATCGTCGGCAGACTTTACTACATGCCAGAACTTTGCGTCAAGGCTGAGAAGATTCACGAGACAATAAGAAAGCAGGCATACGTTGACGGTTTCTTCAGAGACCACGCCCTACGTAATGAGGAAGGCCGACTTGTTGTCAAGACTGAAGATGTGACAGAGACTTGCCAGAACTACGCCTTCTACCTTGGTACAGCAACTTCTGAACTCTACCCAGACCTTTGGAGAATCCTCACAACTGAACTTGGTCCAGTACGCAAGATAAACGACAAACACCCGTCACTCGGCCATCCTAACGCCTTCATCGGCAACTACCTCCGCATCGAACTTCTTTCGCACGCAGGACTTATACAGAACATCATCGACGAATCGAAGGCACTCTTCGTCTACATGGCTAACGAAACTGACACGCTCTGGGAGAATGTAACAGCATCAGCATCGTGCTGCCACGGCTTCGCTTCGCATGCAGCCTACGTCTACATCAGGGACATCGCCGGCCTCGCATCAATCGACAGAGAGAACCGCACCATTCTCGTCAAGCTCGGCAAGAACAGCCTCAAATACTGCAAGGCTACAGTGCCTGTCGGGGATGAGGAGATTATTGTGAACTGGACAAAAAAAGGCAAGAAGATCGATTATAAAATCGAAGTTCCTGCCGGTTATAAGGTATATTTCGAAAACTGCTTAGACCTCAATCCACTCGTACTCACCTCCCCAAATTTCTAGGAAACGGAGGAAGTCCTCTCTGCTGACAACTACGCTCGCCGTGTTGTCGCAAGGGTGGAAACTTATGCGCTCTGAGTTCTGAAGGTCCTTGTCAAGATAGAACTTGACTCTATGACCGTTTTCAAAGAGTTCCTTTGGGCTGTCCAGCTGAAGGTTCATGTCGTTGATAAGGCCGAAAGGCGAGACTGAACCGGGCTGGAGACCAAGACATCTTTCCATACGCTCGGCAGAGGCAAATGAAAGTTTGCCCTGCTTGAGTTCTTTCTCAAGACCGTGAATATCAAATTCCTTGTGGCACTCAAAGCTCACGAGGTAGTGTCTGTTGCCCTTATGGTTTCTGAAGAAAAGGTTCTTGCAGTGGGTTGAGTCGATTTCCTTCCAGTATTCAAGCGCCAACTCAATAGTAGGGAGAGGCGGATGGAAGTGAATCTGATATGGGATATTGTGTGCCTCAAGGAAAGAGGTTACCTTCTGAATTCTTTCGTTTGTTTCCATTATCGCTAGTTTTAGTCCGCAAAGATACTAAAACCATCCATTTATAGGTAATAAATTGGAAAACAATAAAATTACAAGTATATTTACCTTTCGCTAAATATGTATTCTAACTTAAACCAATACTTATGTCTGTTCAGATTAAAACAGTTACCTCTAAAAAGGACCTGAAGACCTTTGTGAGGTTTGCAAACAAGTTATATGAGGGAAACAAGTATTATGTCCCTTCTATGCCGTTCGACGACATGGATACTTTCAATCCAAAAGAGAATGGCGCCTACGATTTCTCAAAAGCTGAACTCTATCTCGCATATAAAGACGGCCAGCTTGTAGGAAGAGTCGCTGCTATCATCAATACCAGAGCAAATGAGGCCTGGAAGGTGAAACAGGTGCGTTTCGGATGGATCGACTTCATCGATGACATGGAGGTATCCGGAGCCCTTTTGAATGCTGTAATTGAGTTTGGCCGCAAGTATGGAATGACTCAGATTGTCGGTCCTCTTGGTTTCACAGACTTTGACCCTGAGGGTATGTTGGTGGAAGGATATGACCGTGTCTGCACAATGGCTCTGATCTACAACCACCCTTACTATCCTGAGCACATGAAGAAGCATGGATATGTAAAGGAAACAGGATGGAAGGAATACCGAATCACTATTCCAGAGAAACTGCCTGAGAAATATGACAGAGTCGCTGAACTTGTCCATCAGAAATATGACCTTCAGGTCAGGAAGTTCACGACCCGTCAGATAAGGAAGGACGGATATGGAAGAAAGTTCTTTGAACTGATAAACAAGACATACTGCGAGCTTTATGGATTCTCAGTCCTGTCAGATAAGCAGATAGATAAGTATGTGAACCTATATCTAAGTCTTATCGTGGCAAAGATGCTTACCTTCATCGAGGACAAGGATGGCAACCTGATTGCAGCAGGAGTAAGTATTCCATCTCTTGCAGAGGCCCTTCAGAAATGCCGCGGAGAAATCTTCCCATTCGGATGGTGGCATCTCCTTAAAGCAATGTTCCTGAAGCGTTCAGATACCTTGGAACTGCTCCTGATCGGAGTACTTCCTGAGTGGCAGAGAAAAGGAGTCGTAGCCCTATTGTTCCAGGATCTTGTAAAGACTTATAACAGCATGGGATTCAAATATGCGGAGACAAACGCAATGCTTGAGGATAACTTCAAGATTCAGGCAATGTTCGATCCTTTTGAAAAGGAAACTCACAAAGCCCGTTGGGTCTTCGGGAAAGAGATTTAAGTAAAAAAAGAGTTTGCTCGGGTTGAGCAAACTCTTTTTTCATATGCTATTCTCTGATTATTTTACAACAGAGAAGACTGGACTTAGATCTCCACCTTTTAGACGAGCAGTACCACCGTTAGGTAGTGCAGGAGATGCTGCATTCTTTGCCTGATAAGGAGAAAGTACCCTAGATCTTACCTGGAACTTAGTCAAATCAGCTGGAGCTGCTAGATAGAACTCAACTGGGAAGTTATCAGTATTCTTGTGAGCAATGTTGTAGTTAAGTGTTGCACCCTCAACTTCAACAGCTGTTGTAGGCATAGCAGGAACCCACTCTGCACCATTGAAATACTCAACAACCCAATACTTAGGAGCTGTACCAGAAGTTCTTGAAACGAAGTTTGCCTTGATGATCTCGCCCTTAGCAATATTTGCATTTACATCGAACAACCAGTAGTCGCCCGTCCATGCTCCCATTACATAAGGCTCACCTGTTCCACCGACAATACGTGTTGCATTTTCTTGAGCAAGTCCGGTTTTATCTACCTGCACATAAGTAATTTTAGCATCACCAGTTGAAGATGGTATATATAGACCACCATCACCTGCCTCATTACTCTTTATTCCAGCAAGGCCACCGAAGAGATCTACATAAGTGTTCATATTTGCCTCGCCTAGATTCCAAGCTGCAATAGTCTCAGTCTTGATCTTAGAAACCTTAACATTGTCTAGGTACCATCTCTTCTGAGTAACTTTATTGTCAAGCATATCGACAGGCTTGATGCTGATACGTGTAGTATTGTTTATTCCTTTAAGAAGAAGTTTGATATTCTGCCATTTAAGTTGACCCTTCACCTGAGTGTGAGCAATTGGATCAGAAAGTTTAGTTCCGTTAAGGAATGTACCCGCACCCTCAAGTTCAACTACAAGAGACATCTTATCAATGTTACCTGAACCTGTCATATGAGCAGACCAGTCAAATGAAAGAAGTACATCTGTTGCAGTCTCACCCTCAATCTCCATAGGAGGAAGTTTGATACCAGTATGCTTATCAGTAGCACCAAACTTAAGGTAATACTTCTGAGTGTAGAATGAAGTTACTGATGGGTTAAGGTCTACATAACCTAGCTCTGTAAACTTCTCAAGGAATGAAGGCTGTCCCTCTACTCCAGTACCACCATTAGCAAAACCTACTCCGTCGTAAGCTTTATGGGAGTTCTGAGTATATACGTTAGGAGCAGCACCAGAAGCATTGTTATCCTTAACTGAGTCACCTGAACCATAAGCATCAGCCCAAGGAGCAACCCATGAGAAGTCATCCTGGAAATAGATACCAGTCTCGAACGGAGCCTGAGTAACTGTCAATACAGTCTCAACGTTATTCTTTGCATTGAAGAACTTGATGTGTCCTACGCGCTGCTCAGCAACTGCGTTGTCCTGGTATGAAACAACATACTCATCAACCTCTACAAGAGCCTTAGTTGCAACTGCAGGAGCAACTGTCAACCAAGCTGCATCAGAAGAAACCTCATACTCACAGTTAGCCTGAACCTGTGCCTTGAACTCACCTGCTGCAAAGCCTACAGAAACTGAGTTTCCGCTTACAAGGCTCACGAATGGAGCAAGCTCCTGACCAGCTGAGCTCTGGATCACCTGGAACTCCTTAGAAGAAGTACCTGACTTGATTGTGACAACACCTCTACGAAGCTCTGGAGTCTCGTTTACAGCAGCTGACATCTTCACCTTAACCTGCTCATTTGCAAGGCCCTCAGCATTGTCAAATGATAGCCAGTTAACGTTTGCAGAAACGCGGAAGTCCTTGTCAGAAATTACGTTGAACTCAAACTCCTTCTCTGGAGTACCGTTGAATGTAACAACGTTATCTGAAGGAATTCCCTCAACGATTAGGTTAGCAGGAGTTGCCTCAGAAGCTGGTAGAACCTCGATATTATCAAGGTAGTAACGGAATACACCTGTTACAGCTTTTTCCTGAGTACCAATCTTAGAAGGACGGATAGTGATAAATGTAGACTTAGTAGCTCCGTAAACCTTTACAGAAGCATCCATCCAGTACATCTGACCAACTGTCTGAGTACCAACAATCTCGTCTGAAACCTTAGCATCTGTTAGACCACCTGCAGTCTCAACATAACCAGGACCCTCGATAGCAACAACCAACTTAACCTTATCAGGATTTAGCTGGCCTGAGATATGAGCACACCACTGGAAGTTAACCACGATATCCTGCTCACCCTCGATCTTCATCAAAGGAAGAATAAGACCAGACTGGCAGTCAGTCTTACCATACTTAAGGTAACCATCCTGAAGATAGATAGTCTTCTGGAATGCGTTAAGATCTGTATAACCTCTACCTCTTAGAGCACCTAGGAAATCGATACCATTGTTAGGAAGAGTAGTATAAACGTTAGCTGCACCGTCTGCTGAATCTGTAACCTCACCTACTGAATCGTTGATAGCAATACCAGCAGCTCTAGCAAGGTCTACGTACTCAGTAACCCAAGAGAAATCATCCTTGAATGGGAAAGCAACACCGATAGTGTTATCCTCACCCTTATCCTCGTATGAAGTTACAACAAGAACGAAGCTTCCGCCTGTAGTACCAACATAATAACCCTTAAGAACTACCTTGTGGATAGCCACAGCCTCAATCTCAAGGCTTGGATGTGCAGGGATGATATTTACAGAAGCGGTAGAAGCACCAACAACATTCTTAAGAGAGTTTCCTACAAGAGTACCCTCAACAGAAACGTACTGGATAGCCTTTGCATCGAACTTATCAAGGTTTGAAACGATGTCAAGAGCCTGTGGATAAGTAACCTCAGTTGTAGAAGTTACCTCTGCCTCATCAACCTTCAAAGCCTTGATACCGTTGATCTCAGCAACCTCACCATTCATATATACAACGTCGCCAGCCTTAACCTCTTTTGCTCCGTCAACATACATGAAAGTAGTTCCATCAGTAACAACGAAACCAGTAGTACCAGCAGCTACAACAGTAGCATCAGCGATCTTTACAACAGTCTCCTTGTCCATTGCAGCAACCTGAGTAACAGTACTCTCTACAACGCCAAGGTAAGTATCACCTTTCTGTCTGATCTCCACATTACCTGTTCTCTCAGTACTTGCACCGCTGAAAAGGATGTCTGCAGATCTTGGAGCCTGAAGAGCGCCCTCAGAATCAACGTTATCCTCTACTGTAACGTATACCTCTACGCTACCAGTACCTGAAGTCTGAGAAAGAGTGAACCAGTCAGCCTCAAAATCAGCCATCCAGTCACCATCTGCATACACGTGGATCGTGTCAACAGGAGCAGCCTTAGCATCGAAGATCAAAATGGTCTCCTTAGTCTGAACCGCAGTCGCCTCCGATGAAACCTCCTCAACACAGCTCATAGCTGCAAAAGGAAGCAGCAATCCTAGAATTGCAAATTTTTTATTTTTAATGAAATTCATAATCTCAATGTTATTGATTAGTTAAGACCATCATTCCAACCAGGGTTCTGAGTAAGGTTAGGATTAAGGGTACGCTCTGTGATAGGAATTGGATATAGGTAATCTCTTCCCTCATTGAATACGTGCTCAACATCCTTATGAGGATCTACATAACCCTTTGTTCCCTCGCTTAGGATAACACCCTCTTTCTTACCGATCTCGAAGTAAACGATATCCTTAACTGATGAGTTAGGCTTCTTATCTACATATAGGCAGATATCAGCAACATCGTCACCTGTCAAATCGTACTCACCTGGACCTGGGAAGTACATTCCGTGCATAACCTGGTTGATGCAGAGACCCTCTTTCCATCTCATAAGGTCATCCCAACGGAAGCCCTCCTGAGCAAGCTCTACAGCACGCTCACGACGGATCTCAAGGATAAGTCCCTGGTTCTCGCCCTGTACGTTCTTGTAACCGTACTCAGCTGAAAGAAGATATGGATCTGGATTTGCATTAGCGTCAGCCATGCTCATTGCAGGCATACCTACACGTGCACGAAGAAGGTTAACTGACTCATCAAGGTCCTTCTGAGTGATAGCAGCCTCACCCTGCTCAGCAAGAGCCTCAGCATAGATAAGGTAGATCTCACCAAGACGGTATACTGGCATATCATTGTGTGACATGTCAACACGACCGGCAAATGGAAGAGTCTCGTCCATGACGAACTTAGCAACCTGATAACCTGTTACACTACAAGAAAGGTCAGTAGCAAGAACTCTTGTACCACCGATTCTTCTGTAACCAGGAGTGATAGTACAGTAAGATAGACGTGGATCTCTATCCTTCATCTGATCTTTGTACTCCATAGTAGCCCAACCCTGCTTGTCAGTGAAACGTGTACCGTCCTTCATAAGGAAGCTGTCAACAAATTTCTTTGTAAGACCAGGAGCTCCCTGAGTTGGCATTGTACCATATGCAGTAGAGTTGTTGAAGATCTGAAGACTGATGTCGTTGTTGATAGCAAGGATGAACTCAGACTCAGTTGTAGCGTCCTCCTGTGCGAACATCATTCTATAGTCAGAAGAAAGAGTATAACCACCCTTGTCCATGATCTCCCTTGCAGCCTTTGCAGCAAGGTCAAGATAGTACTTGTAATCATGCTCTGGGTAAGATACACCGTGATATTTTCTGAATGTTCCCTCGTATAGACAGAACTCAGCCTTAAGAGCAAGGGCAGCATATTTTCCTACGCGGAAAGGAGTAGCTGTCTTCTCTGGCAAGTTTGCGATAGCGAAGTCGATATCCTCGATCATCTTAGTCATGATAAGCTCACGAGAATCTCTTGGAGCATAAAGAGCCTCATCAGTAGACTCAAGCTCCTTGTCGATCCATGGAACATCTCCGAAACGCTTAACCTTATCAAAATAGAAGAAGGCTCTGAAGAAGCGTGCGATAGCGTTGTAGTGAGTTACAACAGCCTCATCAGGACAGTTAGATGAGTAATTCAAGAAAGTATTGATACGTCTAAGGTTACCCCAAGACCATCCACCACCAGTTGAAGGAACATAACGGCTATTACCACCACGAAGCTCGTTAGAAAGCTGAGTGTGTACATAATGGTCGGTCTGCTGCTCAAATGGCTCTTTGTTCAATAGGTTGTTATATAGAGGATTGGTGAAAAGCTGAAGGTCTGTCTCAGTCTTGAAATAGTCCTCTGGGCTCACCTTATCCTTTGGTCTCTGCTCCAGGAAGTCACAAGATGTAAGGCTGAGCAGAACAAATGTCAATGATATAAATATTTTTTTCATTATAGTTCCTCCCAAAATTAGAATGTGATATCAATACCAAACATCATAGTCTTCTGCCATGGATAACTCATGTGGTCATAAGCAGATGCAGAACCTGTATCTCTTCTAAATGCAGACTCAGGGTCGATGTACTTACAGTTCTTCTTAAGTGGAGACCAGTATGCAAGGTTCTCACCTGTGAAGTATAGACGTACCTTCTGGAGTTTCATTGCATCCACCCACTTCTTAGGAAGTGAATAACCTACTGTCAAGTTCTTGAATCTGAGGTATCTGATGTTCTGTAGATACATGCTGTTCACCTTGCTAAGCTCACCACCTGTAGCTGAGTAAGAACGAGGTCTTGGGAAGTATGCATCTGGGTTATCCTCTGACCAACATCTCTGGATGAAGTCTTTCTGTAGGAATGTTACGTATGAGTAGCTGTAAGTACCCCAGAATGCCATGTTCATACCTGCTGGATACCAGTAGTGGTTACCTGTACCCTGGAAGAATGCAGAGATATCGAAACCTCTCCAATCCAAAGCGACAGTAAGACCGTACTGAAGTGAAGCAAGTGAGTTACCTAGGATCTTGCGGTCTCCTGGTTCGTCAACTGTATTCTTACCAATACCAAGAACACCGTCACCATCAAGGTCTACATATTTAAGGTCACCGGCAAGGAAACCACCTGTCATACGACCATTGATGTAGCTACAGTCAAGAACGTTGCTAGTGTACTCCTTAGCCTCCTCATCAGTTGCGAACAGACCGTCTACCTCGAATCCCCAGATATCACCGATTCTCATACCCTCATAATATGACTTACCGAAAGTCTTTGTAGGGTTGTCGAACTTAGTGATGTGGCTGACATAGTCACTCAAAGTTCCTCTCACGCTATATCCGAATGGATGTCCGCCAAGGTTGAACTCATCTCTCCAGCTAAGTGAAAGCTCATAACCCTTTGTACGAAGGTCAGCTGAGTTAGCCTTAGGAGGATCTGCACCGAATACTGCAGGAAGAGCGTCACCGTCTGTAAGCATGTTCTTAGTATCACGGATGTAAGCCTCAGCTGTGAACTCCAACTTGTTACCAAGGAAGGCAGCGTCGATACCGACGTTGTACTGCTGTGAAGTCTCCCAAGTAAGGTCTGCAGAGATAGGGTTAGAAAGTGATGAGTAACGGCTCATTGTTGTACCCTCGCCGAATGAGTAACCTGCGAAGTAGTTGAATGAGATAGTTCTCATGTATGAGTAGTAGTCAACGTTCTGGTTACCAAGGCTACCATAAGAAGCACGAAGTTTCAAGTTGTTTACCACGCTCTTTGCATTCTGGAAGAATGGCTCCTCTGAAATTCTCCAACCAACTGAACCAGAAGGGAAAAGTCCCCATCTGTGACCAGCGCCGAAACGTGAGGTACCGTCATAACGACCAGAAACCTCAGCAAGGTAACGACCCTTGTAGTCATAGTTGATACGAGCAAAGAAGCCCATAAGGCTATATGCATTCTGACCACCGGCAACCTCAGAAAGTACATTTCCTGTTGCATCTGGACCGATAAGGTTAAGGTCATTAAGTGTGTCAGACATAAGGTTCTTAGCAAGTGAGCTCACTCTCTTGTACTTCCATGACTCCATGTTCATACCGCCCATGATAGTAAGGTGGTGTGCATCCTTGTAAGTATCCTCGTAAGTTGCAAACACGTTACCTGCAAGGTAGTTGTTTGTCTTGATAACCTCCTTAAGGTAGTTCTCACCGGCACCAAGAGTATAAGCAAGCATCTCATCATCAGGATACTCACGATACTCGATGTTGTTCTGACGATATGTATCGTTGTTCTGATACATACGGTAAGTGAAGTTACCTACGATGTTGAACTGCTTAACAGGAGTGATCTTGATCTCAGTTGTGTTAGCGAAGTCGTTCTTTCTCTCAAGGTTCACGTTCTTGTCGTTAAGAAGGACAAGGTGACGACCGTTACCGATGTTGTAGTTACCAGAAATCATTGGAGTAGCATAAGTACCACTACCATCTGGGTTTCTCAATGGGAACGATGCCAAAGCGTGACGTGAAAGATATGCGAATGTATCCTCAACGCTACCAACACCTGGATAGTTGTAAGAAGAGCTGTAGTAAGATGTATTGTTAGACATCTTCACGTACTTGCTGATGTTGAAATCAAGTTTAGATCTTAGGTTGTATTTCTGGAATACGTCAGGTCTTACCTTGATGATACCTGTACGGTTGTCATAGCTTCCTGATAGGAAGTACTTCACAGCCTTGTTACCGCCGCTCACTGAAATTGAGTGCTGCTGTAGAGGGTGCTCATCTCTATAAAGCTCGTGGTACCAGTCAGTGTTACAGTAGTAAACCCACTGCTTCTTACCGTTACGTACGTCCTCTACGATCCAAGGTCTGTCAGGGTGCTCAGTCTTATCGTTCACACGAGCAAGAAGCTGTGCCATATCGTAATCAGTATAAGTTGTATACTTCTTACCTGCGTCAGCCTGCCAGAACTTATCTACTGTATATGCAGACCAGTAACCTCTTGTCTCATACTCAGTTGAAGTTGTTGGAGACTCCCAACCGAAACGACCGCTATAGCGAACTGTTGCCTTTCCCTCGTTGTCGCCACCGCTCTTAGTTGTTACAAGGATAACACCATATGCAGCACGTGCACCATACACAGCAGCTGCAGCAGCATCCTTAACAACTGAGATAGACTCAACGTCGTTAGGGTTAACGGCGCTCAAGTCACCGATAGCTCCGTCGATAACAACGATAGGTGATGCACTGTTGATAGAGGTGACACCACGGATGTTGATGGATCCTGATGAACCTGGTGTACCTGAAGAGGTAGTGATGTTAAGACCAGGAACAGAACCCTGAAGCATGTTTGTTACTGAAGAAGATGTTCTGTTAGTAAGGTCATCGCTGTCGACTGTTGAGATAGCACCAGTAAGGTTTACCTTCTTCTGTGTACCATAACCAACGACAACTGTCTCCTCAATAAGCAGATTGTCTTCTACCAATAGCACTGTAACCTTAGCCTGATTTGCAGGCACAGTTACTTTCTGTGAAACGTAACCAAGTGAAGTCACGTCGAGAACTACGTCTCCAGAAGGGACTGTAAGGCTGAACGTACCGTCCACATCTGTCATTGCACCGTTAGTTGTACCGTCAACGATAACTGCCACTCCGATAAGAGGCTCGTTATTCGAATCAAGCACAACTCCAGTCACTGTTCTGTTCTGGGCAAAGGCAGTTACGCTCATTGCTAGCAGAAGCATAGAAACAGCTAAAGATTTTAGTAATCTCATAATGCTTTGATTTTAGTTAATATTGTTGTTAATAATAAATAGAGTTTTTCTATTTGTATGTATCGATTGCAAAGGCCTTAGGTCTTGTCATCTCCTCTGTGTAGACATTGCCGAAGCGGTCTGTTACCTTGACAGTTACAGTCGTATTCGCTGCTGATGCCTTTGCTCTGAAGAAATGCTTTGTATTTGAAGTTCCAAAGCTAAGGTCATTGTTTCCGTTGTAACGGATTGATGAGTATGCGATAAGGTGTAGAGGGTCTTTCGCAGTGATCTGCTCCACCTTTAGTGCCTTTCCGTTCTCTGTCACTTCAATCTTCCATGATGGGTCGTAATCCCATACGTTGATGTAGATGTAGTTTTCTTTGTTTGAAGTGCCCCAGCTGCCGACGAACTCCTCAAACTTCTTCTTGTAGGTATCGTTTGCTGATGGGGTGTATTTTGCTGTTGTCAGGTGGATTTCGTTTCCGTCGTAGGTGCGGAACTGATGCTCGAGCGGCTTGCCTGTGGCCTTGAACTGCCATTTGAAGTCCTTGCCGTCGACATTCATGATGAGGTAACCACCTGCTGCTCCGTCCTGTCCGATGTGGATCTTGTTGGATGTAAGATGTCCTGTCCACCACCATGTTGCGCAGACAGCTCCCGCGTTATGCTCGTACATCTTCTTTTCTGACAGCTTGTCGATGTTGTACATCTTGTGGGTATGGCCGGTGAAATAGTGTACCTTCTCGTACTTGCCCACGAGTGCCTCAAGTTCTGATGCGTTGTCTGTGCTGTTGCTGCCGCTGTCGGTGTAGACTGGTGCGTGAAGGGAGATGACAAGTGGCATTGATGTAGGCACGTATGACAGGTCCTTCTTAAGCCACTCCATCTGCTCAGCGTCGATCTTATCGTTGTATGTACGTGTTGTCGAACCGTCGCCAGGGTTTGTACAGTAGATGTTGTCAAGAATTACGTAGTGGACGCCTCCGATGTTGAATGAGAAGTAAGTTGGTGCAAGAACCTTCTTGTACTTTGTAACTGTGTAGAAATCTCCTGCTGCATTCATATCGTGGTCGTGGTTTCCGATTGTGTGGAAGATCTGCAGATCTTTCATCTGGTTTGCATCTGCAAGGTACTCCTCAAGACCGTACATCTTTGAGTACCAGTAAAGGTCCCATGTCATATCGCCAAGAGTGATGGCGTATGTCTTTGTTCCCTTGTTTGCAGCAAGATATTCGTTTACCTCGGATGTGAAGGTTGCGAACTGCTTTCTGTCTCCGTTTCTGTTGGAAATCTGGAAGTCACCAAAGAAAAGGATGTTGTGTTTCTCCTGACCCGGAGCCTCTACAAGAGGAAAGTCAAGTCTCTCTGCTGTTGCCACAGGCTTTACAAGCTGCTGGTGGATCTTAGGAAGAATACCCTCGCTGATAGCCTCGTATCCGCTTGGGACAGAGATAAATACATATCCATGCTTCTTATCGGACTTGAACTGGTATACACCTTTTGAGTCTGTCTTTGTAACTACTTTTCCGTCAGATACAACAACATCCTTAAGTCCTACTGAACCGCATGAAACAATTCCGTAAACATTGTTTCCCTCTGCAAGCTTGATGTCGTCTCCGCCAGTGGAGTTGTATGTGATCTGCACCTCTGTTACGCCCATCTGCTTCTTAAGGTTACCCCTCTGAATGTAGATGTTATGCGTTCCTGACACAAGTTCCTGGTCTAAAGAGATTGTGAACTTTGTCTGGCTTGTCTCTGTGATGGAAAAAGTCTTTAGTTGTCCTGAAGGTTCTCCAAAGACTACCTTGTCTGTAACAAGCGGAGCCTTGCCGAACATCACACGGAAATCAAGAGTCTTGGAACCGAAGTTAACGGTCAGCGTCTCAGGCACTTTGAACTGAACATCAAAATCCTTTGAATCTTCATTAAGTCCTGTACAACCCAGGCTGATAAGCAGCATTAGAAACGACATGAAAGTCGCCATAAGAGTGCTGAAAAAACGAGTATTGAACTTCATCTTTAATCTATATCTTTGAATAATTTATACTATTTGCCAAATAGGGCATAAATTTACACATAAATATTGGATTTAGACGAATAAATATAAGAAAAATGTCCCGAAACATTGAAATTTGTTTCGGGACAAAATCTATATCAGAATGACTGGATTCTAGAAATTTGTCTTCTTGACTTCGAAGTAAGCCTGGTCATGAAGGCAAGCAGGACAAGCCTTAGGAGCGTCAGTTCCTGTATGAACATATCCACAGTTGCGGCACTGCCACTCGACCTCTTCCTCCTTGTGGAAAACAGTTCCGTTCTCAAGGTTCTGAAGTAGAGCAAGATAGCGGTCCTCGTGAGCCTTCTCAGCGATAGCGATCTTACGGTACATGGCTGCGATTGCAGGGAAGCCCTCCTCAGCTGCCACGTCTGCAAAATGAGGATAGTCAGCTGTCCACTCCTCGTTCTCGCCAGCTGCTGCAGCCTTAAGGTTCTCAGCAGTTGTTCCGATTACGCCAGCAGGGTAAGTTGCAGTAATCTCAACCATTCCGCCCTCTAGCCATTTGAACATACGTTTTGCATGCTCCTTCTCCTGATCTGCAGTCTCAGTAAAGATAGCTGCGATCTGCTCATATCCCTCTTTCTTTGCCTGGCTTGCGAAATATGTGTAGCGCATTCTTGCCTGCGACTCGCCAGCAAATGATGTCAAAAGATTCTTCTCTGTTTTAGTTCCTTTAATGCTTTTTTCCATAATTATGTGTTATTAAGTTAATATCAAATATCTCTACAAAGTTATCAATCTATTTCAATCCTGAAAGACTTTTTCCCAAAAAATCGACTTCTGGAGCATATCTGCAACTGTTCTTCTGACATTATCTGCAGCAATCTCACGCCGCATCAGAAAATCAAGCGGGCACTCCCTCTTCGGCGAAATTGAAGCAATCCTTTCAAAGCCAAGAACCTCATAATCATCCACCTCCACAGAGCCTCCAATCGCCCATACAGGTATTCCAAACTTTGCCGCTCTCTTCGCTACGCCGTACGGAGTCTTGCCCTTAAAAGTCTGGTTATCAATCCTTCCCTCTCCCGTTATGACAAGATCAGCACCTGTCAAGATTTCATCAAATCCGAGAGCATCCAGAACCATCTCCACTCCCCTTTCAAGCCTGGCTCCAAGAAAGGCAACAAAGGCTCCGCCAAGACCTCCGGCAGCACCAGCCCCTGGCATGTCACTCACATCCACCTCGGTCGCCGCGCGCACAACTTCGGCAAAATGACACATTCCCCTATCAAGTTCATCAACCATCTGAGCATCAGCACCCTTCTGAGGAGCAAAAACCTTCGCCGCCCCATCAGGTCCGCAAAAAGGGGTATCCACATCACAGGCAACGACAAACTCGGATTCATAAACCTCAACCGGCACTTCGGACAGATCAATTTTCTCCACAAGAGCAAGGGAACCGCCACAGCCTCTCAGCTCAGTTCCAGCAGCATCATAAAACCTGACACCCAAGGCCTCCAGCATACCCATACCGCCATCATTTGTCGCACTTCCACCAATGCCCACCAAGAACTTCCGGCAACCTTTTTCAAGGGCATCACGAATCATCTGCCCTGTACCTAAAGTAGTAGCAACCAATGGGTTACGGATACTCATAGGCACAAGAAAAAGACCACTCGCCGAAGACATCTCCAGCACAGCAGTCTCTCCGCCGTCCAAAACGGCATATCTAGCCTCAACTCTCTCCATCATAGGTCCATCAACCTCCACCTCAACAAACTCGCCACCAAGTGAATCTGCCAAAGCCTCTACTGTCCCCTCGCCTCCATCGGCAACAGAAACAGTACAGACCTCGCACCCAGGCAAGACCTCAAGAATACCCTTTCGGACAGCCTCAGCCACCTGAGCAGATGTCAACGAACCCTTGAAAGAGTCAGATGCTACAACTATTTTCACGACTTATCGAGCAGTCTAGTCAACAAACTTGATCTTGCTCAAATCTCTAGGTTTGGCAGCAGGAGCCTCATCCGGATAACCTACGCCAATGACATATCTAAGTTTATAACCCTCGCTGAATCCAAGCTTGTCAAGATATGGCTTCGCCATCTCATTACTGTTCAAGAAGAAAGAAGGCGCACCCATTACACAGGTTCCAAGACCAAGTTCCTGAGCTGCAAGACACATATTCTCTCCCATAAGACCAACGTTGATCATAGTCATGCCATTAGGATCATCTGGGCATGCAATTGCTATTACAGCAGTTGCATTTCGGAAGGCATTTCTATCCTCTGGCTTAATGAATTTCGGCATAGCCTCTCTCATCAATTCTGTCACTCCGTTAAAAAACTCGAGATCGTCTACAATACGGACCTCCCACTCCTGCTTATTCATTGCATTAGGAGCATTCACACCACACTCTGCAACCTTCTGAAGAAGTTCACGTGGCACAGGAGTATCCTTATACTGACGCACCGAGCGTCTTGCCATAATGGCATCAATTACTGGAGTTTCACTCTTTTCCATAGACTTGTTATTTTCTGATTGACAACCACTTAAAACTGCAACTAAGCCCATTGCAGCTATTGCTAGAATTCTTGAAATCTTCTTCATATTCATTGAAATTAAAATTATTCCTTCCATGCAGCTTCAAAACTGCCATATTCGTCGTGCTAAGTTATAAAAAAAATTTTTAGATTTGTAATGATGAAGACAGCGCCAAAAATAGATCAGTCCACAAGAGAGGAAAGACGTGACTATGTCCTTGACTTCTGGAAATGCCTGCACGACTGCGAGGCATGCGGAAAGTGTCGTATCCTGAAAGGCAAGGACCCGGAAACCCTCTACGCAGCCTACATCGAAGGACAAACCTCCTTCATGGACATAACTCTTGCTGTCCGCAACAGCTCCTACTAAGATAACACAACTAACCACACATAATTATGAGCACTGTAAACACAAACGTATCAGCCATATGCAAGCTTGATGCTTCTACATTCATCTTCGGAAACCATGATGGAGTAATCTTCACTTTCAATACAGAGACAAAAGAAATCCGAGAACTGCTTAAACTTGGTTCACATGCATCTGTACAACAGATTGCTGTGGAAGGAACAAGCGTAGGAGCTATTTCAGACGGATGTGCTTATCTGTTCAACCTTGACAACTTGGCTGCAGGAGCAAAGAACATATCAGAAAATGTCGATTATATGCTCACCCCGTTTCTGTTGTTCCTATGCAACTTTGCTTATCTTGGATCCTACTCTCCAGAAAGTGGAGAAGGTAAGATCGAGAGACGAATGGACTACTTACAAGGAGAAAACAAGTTTGACAAACTAGGCCAATGTCTTGCTATAAACAGATACATGTCTACTTCAAATGTCTTTACGCTAAGACTTGATGATTTCACATCATGGAAAGAAGACACCTTCTCCTTTGATGGAGAGTTCTTCAATGAGGTAGGTAAATTCCTTGAAGAAAATCCACTCGAATGCGAGGATTGGGAAGATGAACCTTTTGAAGAGGAGATAGTCATATTATCTATGCTCCCAAAACATATTGCTCATTCAAAGCACAAGAAATTCACATACGTTGATTTTGTAAAGCTTTATGAATCAGGAGATAAGGACAATCCATTCGTCGTATCTGGTGGCCGAGACAGAAGAATCATCATCACAGATTTCAACTCTCATAAGGTATACTTTGATGAAACATTTGAAAACGTTCCTCGCTGTTGTAGTCACAATGCTGAGAAGATCTTCGTCGGCTGTGATGAAGGAGAGATTGTCATTATTGACAAGTCAACATACGAGTCAACTGTCATTTCCCTTGGAGATGTAAGATTCAGACATATTGATGCACTTGCAGAGGGCAGGTACTTTGTTGCGGGAAATGATGACAATGCTGTGTTCTGCTTCGATACAGAAGAAATGGAAGTTGTTGGTTTTGAACAACTTGAAGAAAGAATAAAAGATGTGAAGATTCTTCAGCACAATGCAGTTGCCTTAGGAAACGATGGCACTATGGCCAATATAGAGTTCTAAATGCTTCACAGAAGAAAAAATAGGGTAATAAGGATATTCATAAGTTCCACATTCATTGACATGGGTGCGGAACGAACTTTATTGCAGTCCAGAATCGTCCCTGAGGTAAAAAGATACTGCCTCTCAAAAGGTTGGCAGTTTGAGTGCATCGATCTTAGATGGGGAGTATCACAAGAGGCTCAGGAAAGCAAGAAGACAATTGAAATCTGCCTGAATGAGATACGACATTGCAGACTCATCTCCCCAAAACCAAATTTCCTTATACTTTTAGGGCAGCGATATGGTTGGGTTCCGGATGCTTCCTATATCCCTAAAACTGAGTATGAAGATATGCTTCACTCAATAGGACATTCAATATCTGCAACTGAACTTGAGATTTACGAAGGTCTCCTTTCACAGGACTACCTTGCCTCTAATACGATTCTTTATGACAGAGTTCTCGAGAATGTTCCAGGTGATAAAATTGAAGATTTCATTGAAAAGAAGGCCACAGAAGAAATCAAGGACCTCAAGAAAAAGATACGCGACTTCATCTCTGAGAAGAACATTATTGAAGAAAAGATTTCTTTTGACACATACATAGGAGAAGACTATCAAGACAAATTCGTCAGCCAGATGACCTCAATGCTTAAATCCCTTGTAGACAAGGAGATAAAGGAATGCATTGAGATGGATGACTACAAGATAGAAGAGATTTTCCAAGAGGAGATACTTGCAGGTCATGCACAAAGCGACCACTCTGATATAATTGCTAGAATAGAGTCTTCAAAGTCAAGAATTATCGCAATTAAAAGTACTGATGAACTCCAGAGATTGGGAGTTTTATCTGAGTACACATCAAGACACTCTGATTCAACTTTTTTCAGAACCCTTGGAAGAAGTTGGATGTCATCAGACGGAATGGGATATATCAGATCTTTCCTTAAAAGACAAGAAGCCAAATTCTTCCTTTCCGATACTTTCAACAAGAGCGTCGAGAGAGTAAGGGATATTGTAAAATTCCCTGATAGCTATAATGTCAACTTCCCTAAGCATATCGTCATAGACTCTCTAGACAATCTACATATTGAAGATCCTTTACTACACTTCACTTGGTTTGGACCATCACTATGCGATAGCAGAATACTGCTGTCGTTAAGCGATCTGGAATATCTGAAACACCTCCACCCTTCAGATTATGAGGTGATTGACCTTGAACCTAAGACTCACTATCAATATTCAGACTTTGCAGATACCTTAGACCATATCTGCAGACCAGAGAATAACAGCAGGACATTTGTCAGTCTGGCAATAGGACTCATCTGCTACTCACATAGTGGAGTTACAGAGGATGAGATTCTTGAAATGGCAGCAATGGACGAAGAATATTACAGGGAACTTACAGAAAAGTCGGCACACGACCTGCCAGTTTTCGAAAATGCCCTGCCAAGAATACCATATTCAATCTGGTCAATACTATATTACCACCTCAGTTCAATGCTGGTCATAAGAAACTCGCTTGGAGCTTCAACCTTTGTATTTGACAATGACAACTACAGAGACTATGCTATAAAATACTTTAGAGAGAAAAACAAAGAGTCGTCTTATGACTTGATAATCAAATACTTCAATACCACTGAAGCATTCAGGACAACAAGGGCACTTGAGGAACTGCCACATGCCTACATAGCAACAGGATCCTACAGAGACCTCTACAATCTGATTCAGGACAGCTCTTTCTGTCAAAGATTAGCTGAGCATGGTCTTGGAGAGAAGCTTATCGGATATGTAAGGCTCCTTCAGCAGAATCTTCCTCAGGATAAAGAAGCACAGACTTATCTTGCAGGTATGTCTGATTTCTTGACCAGAGAGATGGATGCACTATGCAAGTACGCTAAATTTGACAAATCATTCTTCAAAAGAAAACTTACAAGTTATTTAGCAAAAGATAAAGACTCCAGACTACACCCATATAGACAGAAAGCCATCTTCTTAAGAAGTTGTACTTCTGCTTCCAGAATCCAAGGTAAGCTGGCCTTGATTGTCTCATACGAAGAAGAGGGAGAATCTCTTTGTGAGATCATCGATCTTGAAACCGAATCATTAATAGCAATGAGGTATGTTGAGATAGATGTCATTGTCAAAGGCAACAATAAATATCCGGGAGCACTGGAAAAATCATACATTGATGGAAATATCGTATATCTATATGACCGTCATTACTTTATGAACACTTGGAATTTCCTCACCAACGAGTTCAGCAGGGTCGAAACAGACTACCTGGAGAAAATACCTCAGGACAAGTCTCCTGAATTCACCCCACCGGAAGACTTCAATTTAGGAAGTGACGAGCACATCATAGCAAGCGGCAAGGTAGATGAAAAATCATTCTATGTCGTCACCTGCCAATCCCTAAGACTAATAACTAAAGAAGAATAAAAACAACAAGAAATGAAAAGATTCACATTCATCACCATCATCATCGCTGCGCTATTCAGCCTCAACACATTCGAGACTACAGCACAGTCAAAGAAAAGTCACAAGATACACACCTACGCCCATCGCGGCTGCTGGAGCAAAAACGCAGCAGGCGAATTCATCATCCCTGAAAACAGCGTCGCAGCAGTAACTGAGGCTGCAAAAAGAGGATACGAGGGCATCGAATGCGACGTCCATCTGACAAAGGACGGAAGGATGGTCATCCTACACGACGTCACTCTCAACCGCACGATGAGAAAGGCAAGCGACTACTCCAAGCTTGATAAACCTGTATATCTCAAGGACTTGACCTTTGATGAACTCAGACGCGATTATGTCCTTGAGTCAGAGAATCCTGCTCTTCGTACTCCTATTCCTACTCTAGAGGAGTTACTTGCTGAGTGTAAGAGATGTAAGATTGTACCTATGCTTCATAGTGCACTTTGGGAGTCATACGAAGTCGCTCAGAAGATGTTCAAGGACAAGTGGATATGTTTTACCGGAGGAGTTGAATATATGCAGAAGGTCAGAGCATTCTCGAACTGTACAATTCTTCTTGCCATCAACGACGGAACAGCTGAGGAGAATATCGCAAGACTTGATAAGATCGGAGGAAAATGTGGAATCTCTACAATGAAGTATAAACTCTACACTCCTGAATTCTGCAAGGCCTTGACAGATGCCGGTTACCATGTTCAGGCATCAATTTTCCCATTTGAACAGGAGAAACTTGGTATCACAAACGGAATAACCTTCCTGTTGACAGACCGAGTGCTTCCATCAAAGAATTTCAAGACAGTCAAGACAAGACATTAATGAAGAAAGTAAGAATCACTGCCATTAGGAAGATTCAACACGATGACCTGATGGCAATATATGAAAATCCTATCGAGAATGCCTGCGACGTGGCTGAAGGCCAGTCGTGGGTAAGTATCGATGGGAAATGTCCCGAAGGACTGTGTCCTGAGGCATGGAAAAGTATGAGGGACTTTGTTGAAGCCCTCTCCAGAGGCAAAGGAAACTTCTTTGACGGCTGGATGAAGAATCCACACAGCGCTATGATAAGCTGTAATGACGGTTTTCGTCCCGTCAGTTTCTATCTCGAAGCTGTCGAATAAATATATCTGCTTGGCATTAGGCCCTAGAGTCTGATGCCAAGAGAAAATTCAAGATACTCAGCCTTTATGCTATGTGACTTGATGGCAAAGCCAAGGAAGGTATCCCCAAGTTTAGGGAAATAATATCGGAAACCTGCCTTCTCATAGTGCCAACCTCTTTCACGGTCGCCATTTGCCTTTGCAAGTTCGCCATTTACTCCTTTATGGCGATATGGATAGGCTCCGATCGCTACATGTACTGCAAAATTCTTCCAATAGACTTCCTGAACTGCTGCTATTCCCACCGAAAAAGGATCATAGCCTGGACTATTATCCACAGCAGCATCGCCATAGACGATTCTGTCGCTCTTCTCAAGTTCCTTCATGTTTGATGAGTAGAAGACATCCACACAAAGTCCTGAGGCATATCTTGGTGCATATCTGTATGTTGCCTCGGCACTAAGTGACAACTTCGGATGTGCCTTCAACTTGATATCCTGCTTCTTGGCTGGATCTGCTTCTGTCTCGACATATGCATTCCACTCTGCCTGACATGTATGGAAACCACCTCCAAGAACAACTACATACTGCATTCCTCTTTTATAGTCTGCCTTAATTTTAGGAACATTCTTATAGTCAGCATAGTTGTAGTCAGATAGTCTATATCTCGCAAACAAACCTCCTCCAATAGCATTGAGAGCCTCATTAGGAAGGGCCAGACGACCATTAGAGAAGTGTCGGAACATCACGTTTGCTCCCACTTCCCATCTCTTTCCTACATTAAACTTTGCAAATGCTCCTGCTCCAAAGTATGCCATAAAAGGAGAACTAAGCCAGTTATTGCCTGGATTATTTACAGGATCGTATCTGCCAGGATTGTAGGTAGCACCAAATTCAAGAGTGTAGCCTAGAGAAAGATATTCTCTTCTCATAAGGCTTCTCTCGAAAGAGCCATACAAAGAATATAGACTAGGAAACTTAGTCTGATCATAGAATTTGAAATCTCCCATAGAGGCAACAGAGAAACCTGCGCTGAATATAGGATAGCCATACGCTTGAGCGTAAAAGTTGCTGTCTGCAGGATTTGTCTGATAACCTACACCAGCCTCATATGTCATATAACCAGCCGTCTTTAGATTTGGGCGGGTCTGTTCAATATCTACTCCGTACCATCCTTGTCCCTGGATCAAAAGGTCGGAACTCCTCAATTTCATCTGCGCTGACGCTGCGCATATTGACATCATCAAAACCACTGATGTCGCAAAAACCTTACTTACTAATCTCATATAAAAAACCAAAAGGGACCCATCAACGATATCCCCAAAAACGTGCAAAGTTAACAAAAAATTATATCATATAAAACAACTTCGCAATACGTGGATTCATATATATATGTAAAGCCACCGCGATGAACGGTGGTTTTACATTGGGCTCGGAATCATCTAAATGATAAGGGTTATCATCCCTTCTACGAAATCCCATGATAATTATTTATGAGATACATCTTGTTGCATCTGTCTTAAATTTATACATTCCTGTTTGATATGAAAGGCGTCCCAAAACAATCCACTTATTGTATCCTCTCATTTCTGCCCAAATGGAACAAGTCTTTTGTATAATAGTTGGAGACAATCGAACCTCTGGGACAGTTTTCCAATCAGCATCAGAAATAAGTGCATTCGCAGCAAATTGATTGGCAGCCTTTTCGCGCGGGCTCTCATGATCATAATCCTCAATATCGACATTAAAGTCCTCAAAGTCATGATTGATTACATGCCCCAATTCATGCATTACCGAGAAAGCAAGATTATCAATCTTATCATATCTCTTTGTCACAATTATACATGGATGACCATCATATTCAAACGAGTATCCGTCAATTGACGCCCCATCTACTTTAGGTACAATACCGAATAAGATACCATATTGTGCAAATGTAGTTTCAAGTCGTTCAATAGTGTTCTCATTTTCGTGAAGAATCGAAACTATCTTTGGCACCAGATCGTTCAACCGAGTTTCATCATAAATTGTATCTAAGTCCTTTGAATATGCATACTGTTTTGCAAGCAAGAGCCAGGTCATAATTTTGATTGGATCTTTACCGACTTTGCCTGATTTCTTAAACAGCCCTTGAGTCTGCAGTTGTAATTGTTCTGGTTCAGGTAGTTTAAAAACGCTAGTCAGGAACTCTACTGTTTCTGTGCAAAAAGCATGTACACATCTTAGTCTTTGTTCCAAAATCTTTACATTGAAGAACTTAGAATACTCTTGAAGGAGTTCATACGCAGTTTTCTCAGCTATTTGTCTTTCCACATTTTGCTGTATTTTATAATCAAATCCGATTTGCAGGTTCACCCAATCTATAGATGCTATTCCTAATACTTCTTCCAACTTATCTGCCACCGTTTTTGTTATAGAACGCTTTCCCTTGATGATTTCACTAAGATGTGACGGCTGCATTGCAATCATCTTAGCAAAGTCTTTTTGTGAAACACCTCGTTCTATGAGCTCCTCTTTTAGGATGCTGCCCGGATGGATTGCCATCAAGGCGGGGGCTTCATTTCTTGTTGCCATAGTGGTCGTTATTTAATTCTATTATTGTAATTTCAATTCCATCTTCCAGCTCTCTGAACAGCAATCGTTCAACCCTACCATTCACAACCCTTACAGAGCTAAGATTATCATAATACTTTAACTTTTCATAATGTAAGAAACTATATGGTTCAAGACCTTTAGTATCAGCGACAGTTTTCAGCACATTGTACACTCTCGCCAACCCCACCATAAACTTCCTATCCTTCGAGTACTTTTTGTACTTGTTATTCCTGCCGGTCTGAATCAGTTCGTCCAGATCCTTATCCGATATATTAACTTTCATACATCATACCATCAAATTTTATTGACTGCACAAATATAAAATAAAATTCCATAATTTGGGAATTTTTATAAGATTTTTTTTAACTTTGCAAACCAATTTTATAAAATTTTATAAAACATGAGACAGAAGAAACTAAGAATCACACATGAAGACTTCGTACTTGCAAACCGCAAGGCTGCGAGGATGGAGGAGATTGAAAGACATGGACGACAAGTCCAATCAAGAAGGATGGTACACAGGTCAAAGAAGATCTACGACAGAAACAGACTCAAGAGAGCTGTCATCAAGAGCGATGACAGCTCTCTTTATTTGTAAGAAAGTATAAAAAATCGTCATGGAGACCAGTTGATAGGAATTAACTTAACTACATACAATTTTGTTTCAAAAGAATAACTATCTTTGCAACTCATTAACGAGAGATAACTAGTTATGGCAGATAGTAATTTTATTGACTACGTAAAGATATTTTGCCGTTCAGGAAACGGCGGACCTGGTTCGGTACATCTCCGCAGAGAGAAGTACATCCCTAAGGGAGGTCCTGATGGAGGAGACGGCGGCCGTGGTGGTCACATCATCCTCAGAGCGAACCCACAGTTCTGGACACTTATCCACCTGAAATACCGCAAGCACATCATGGCAGAGCATGGTGAAGGCGGTGGCGGCCAGCTTCAGAAAGGAAAGAACGGAGAGGATATCTACCTTGATGTTCCTCTTGGAACTGTTGCAAAGAATGCAGAGACAGGAGAGATCCTTTTCGAGATGGTGGAGCCATTCGAGGAGCGTATCCTCGTGAAAGGAGGACGCGGAGGTCTTGGTAACAACAACTTCAAGTCTGCTACAAACCAGACTCCACGATATGCACAGCCAGGCGAGCCTTGCGAGGAAGGATGGTTCATCCTTGAGCTTAAGCTTCTTGCAGATGTCGGTCTTGTAGGCTTCCCTAATGCAGGAAAGTCAACCTTGCTTGCAGCAGTTTCGGCAGCAAAGCCAAAGATTGCCAACTACGCATTTACTACCCTTGAACCAAACCTTGGTATCGTAAGTTACTATGACGATCAGTCGTTCGTAATGGCGGATATCCCTGGAATCATCGAGGGTGCTCACGAGGGAAGAGGTATCGGACACCGTTTCCTAAGACATATCGAGAGAAACTCTATTCTCCTCTTTATGGTACCTGCAGACACTGACGACATTGAAAAGGAGTATAACATCCTGCTCAATGAGCTTAAGATGTACAACCCGGAGCTTCTTGTAAAAGAGAGACTTCTTGCAATCTCAAAGAGCGATATGCTTGACGAGGAAATGAAGGAGCAGATGGAGGCAAACATCCCTAAGGATCTTCCTCACATCTTCATCTCAGGAATGACTGGAGAAAACCTTAAAGAGCTTAAAGACCTTATCTGGAAGGCTCTAAACAAATAACAAGAAAGGCGGTTCGCAATGAACCGCCTTTTTGCATATAAATTGAACAATTACTTTTTAATTTCATTAAGAATCATTGTTGACATCAATTTTCCATTCTTATCGTAGGTGACCTCTTTCACCAGGCCTATACGATACGCATATCATGTATAATCCTGATATAGGTTTACAAGGTGATGACACTTTTGCCACAAATGTGGGAACACGTCATTCATCAAAATCATGCCAGGGATGATGAGAATATATCTCATAGCAAGTTAAGCACCGTTGGCGAAATATACGACCTTCGCCAACTACAGCAAGAGGTCCGGGGAGCACGACCCAAGGGCTCTCCTCCCGCAAGCTGTTGCTCATCCCTGACATCAGCGTGTCTTACCGTGGCAGATAAATCATTAACAATCAATAACTTATACATTTTAATGGTAGAACTTTGAGCACCATTACATTTCGGAAGTTATTAATATCCAGAGAGTTAAGTGCCACACGAAATCTAATGTCCTGATATAGGTTTACGACGTGTTGACACTTTTGCTGTTAAATCCTTAGATCACTTATAAGATATTCCCAACCCGTTGAGCACAGCAATATTGATTCTGGTGCATTTTATGGCATATCCGCGTGCTCAACGGGTTGTGGGGGAGTTGGCAGAAAGTTCGGTCAGAGCATGCCAGCCGCGGCAATGTGAGCGGCTCCGTGAGGAACGTAGTTCCGAGCGGTGGATGGAGCGGAGCGGAACTCTGGCGGAGCCTTCTGCCAACTCCGAGCACATACAGAGATTGCCGGAATGGCAGAGAATGAAAAAAGCGCTGCTGGTTAGCAACGCTTATATAGTAGATACCCGGTCAAGGCCGGGTATGATGCCAGACTACTTCAGATATTTGCTGAAGAATTTCCAGATTTCACGTGGGGTGTCAAGGTCTTTCATCGCCCATGTGTGACCACCGCCATGAACCTGATATAGCCAGACCTCAGTGCCATTGTCACCGCCAAGGTAGCGATGTACTGTGACCTTATTGCTCTTATCGCTTAGTAAAGGAAGTTCCTCAACTTCTCTGTGTGTACATTTATTGATGGAAATCCAGTTTGCAACTGCTGCAGGAACTGCTATATAAGCACCCCAGCCGCCTTTATCCTCGACATCGCCTTCCCAAAGTGAAGTCTTGTCAGCTGTTCCATGAACCTCCATCAATGGAACAGGCTGCTTTGCCTCAAGTTCCTTAATCATCCACTGCATGGTCAAGCCAGCAATAGGAGCAACAGCAGCAAAGGTCTCAGGAGCCTCATAAGCAAGAAGATAACACATCTCTCCACCATTAGACATTCCTGTACAGAATGTATTCTCAGCACTTAGAGAATGTTCCTTCTGAAGATGCTTCACAAGTTTCTTGAGGAACTTGATGTCATCCACCTTCATACTGTCCTGGAAAGGATAACCTACCTTCCAGCAGTTCTTGTTCTTCTTGTCCTTTGATCCCTGAGGAACGCATACAGCAAAGCCCATCTCATCAGCAAGATCCTGGAACTCATTACGATAGCCGTCTGCCTTTCCGCCATAACCATGTAGGACCACTACCAATGGGGAATTAGGCTTAAGGTCGGCAGGTTTGTAGAAATAGTAGATCCTTTCCAGCCCCTGGTCCTTGATTGTGTACTTCTGTGCTCTGTTCTCAGTTCCTGCAAAGGCAGCAAAGGTGCATAGAACCAAAGACAAAAGAGTTATGAACAAATGTTTCTTCATGATTTATTTCTTTAATATTTCTATAAATTTTTCCATTCCTTTTGTTGCAACCTCCTTGATATGGTGGAGTCTTGAGTCCCTTACTGAAAGATCATTTGGATCAATGATATAAACCGGAGCCTCAAGAGGTGCAAACCTATATAGTCCCGCTGCCGGATAGACCTGCAATGATGTACCCACAATCAAAAGAACATCTGCTTTCTCAACTGCAGAAATTGCGGCCTCGATCTTTGGCACTGCCTCTTCAAACCATACAATATGAGGGCGAAGCTGTGCTCCATTAGGAGCAAGATCACCAATTGAAATCGATTCATAACCAATATCAAAGACTGTCTCTTCAGAAAAGCCATCAGCATCGTTATAACAGTTCTCAGGACGCACCTTTGTAAGTTCACCGTGGAGGTGGATTATCCTGGTGCTGCCAGCCCTCTCGTGGAGGTTATCCACATTCTGGGTGATGACAGTAACGTCATATTCCTTTTCAAGATCTGCTATTGCCAGATGAGCAGCATTAGGTCTGACATTCTTCAGTTCAGCTCTTCTTATATTATAGAACTCAAGAACCAAGGCTGGATTCTTATACCAACCTCTGATATTAGCAACATCATCGACATTATAATTATCCCAAAGACCATTATTATCGCGAAAAGTGCTGATTCCGCTTTCTGCGCTTACTCCAGCACCACTTAATATGACAAGTTTCTTCTTCATCGTGCTATAATATTTTACATAATAGGTAAAGTTACTACTTTATTCCTTACCTTTGTGTGATTTTAATTTAAATTTATCAGATATGTCACTAGAACTGCTGGACCATAAACTTACTTTGCTGATCAACAGCTGGAACTCCCCTATTACAGACCCTATCTGGGTATTCTTTTCAGACAAACTCGTATGGGCGCCATTCTACGCCACCGTTGTCGGCTTTCTTATCTGGAGATTCGGATGGAAGAAGGGACTTATAGCAGTTCTGACTATTGCATTTACAATCCTTTGTATCGACCAGACATGTAACTTCTTCAAAGACCTTGTTGCACGTCTTCGTCCTTGCAACGACCCTAATATTGTTGCACAGGGACTTCATATCCTTGAAGGAGTCAGCGAAAAATACAAGTACGGTTTCTTTTCCGGTCATAGCGCAAATGCCTTCGGCTTTGCATTGGCAAGCGTGCTTGCATTCAAGCAGGACAGACGACTTGAGGGTAATAAATGGCTAAAACTCTACATCTGGCTGGTTCCCGTATGGGCCTTTCTTGTTGCCATCAGTAGAGTTTTTGTAGGAAAGCATTTTGTGGGAGATATTCTAGTAGGCTTCTTTGCCGGCTCCCTTATTGCCTATATCATTCACAAGGCAGTGACGGCGATCTATTTAAGACTAGCTGAGTAAACTACCTTCTTCATTTCTTCATACTGCTCTTCCATGCTTGTGAGGAGCTTGTACTGTGCCCACGTCCTGACCAGGTTGTGGCCCTCGTATGCTGTCTTATAATAAAGGTCTCCGTCAATGTAGTCCATAAGGAATCTCAGCACCTGCTCGTACGTGATGTACATACCTGCAAAAGCAAGATAATCAAGTTCAGTCTTGGTCAAAGTATCTTTTCTTTCAGATAGATAACCCTCCGTATAGGCCTTGAAAAGTTCCATTGACATTGACACCTTGGAAAGATCCTTATCATCCTCGGCTCCTGTATTTGTATAAGAGCGGATGGCATCTCCGAAGTCATTTAGAGATGTGCTGCTCATACAGGTATCCAGGTCAATCACACAAAGGACATCTCCATCCTCATCAAAGAGGATATTGCTGATCTTTGTATCATTATGAGTCACTCTTGTAGGGATTTCTCCATTCTCAACCAGTTTCCAGAAATCAAGCATCTTTTCTCGGCGTGACTTGATCCAGGAAATCTCCTCAGAAAGGTCTGCAACTCGTCCTGCCTTGTCGGCTGCGATAGCCTCATCCCACTGGTTGAAACGATGGCGGATATTATGGAAACCCTTGATAGTCTCAACAAGAACAGGTTGAAAATCAGAAAGTTGAGTCTGAAACTTACCAATTCCCTTTCCTCCCTTATATGCAAGAGCTGGACTATCTGCCTTTTCGTATGTCACAGAACCCTCGATGAAGGTACACATTGCCCAGTAGTTGCCGTCCTCATCTTTATAGTAGAGATCTTCCTTTGTCAGTTCTATTCCGTGTGGTTCTGATCTTCTTACGAGAGTAAGCGCTCCACGATCCGGATCTCCCCCTTCTGCTGCGAGTTTTTCCTTGATGTGCTGAGTGACGAGGTGGATGTTCCACATCATGTTAGGCACGTCCGGGAAGATGATATGATTCTTGCGCTGGAGGATGTAGCGGCATGCTGATGTTTCTACGATGTATGTATCGTTGATGAAGCCTGGGCCTAGTGGCTTGGCTGACAGGATTTCGCCTTCGAGTGCGAACTGCGAGGCAATGTGGTTCAATTTCTGGTCCATATATCAGTTTTTGCGTTATCAAAAATCAAAACTTAAAATTAGTAAAAAATTTGAGTCGCTACCCTAATTTCAAAGAAATTAGACTATATTTGCACCGTCTAAAACCTGAACTGGTAAAAATATTAAGCCAGTATGAATATAAAAACTTCAATCATATATGCTGCAATCCTCATTGCGGCCTTTTTTGCGGCCTCTTGCTCAAAGATGGAAACACCTGATAGTGAAAGCTCAGATGTCATGGTTCTGGCAAGTGGTCATATCTACACAAACAGCCAGGACAATCCACAGTCAATCAAAGGTATCACTCTGACACTGTCAGCATATCCTGAAAATGGAGAAAGCTCAGAGCCCGACTTCCAGACAGCAATAAAGACAAATAAGGAGGGACTCTATCTTATAAGTCTAGAGTACCTCCCTAATTATCAATATATTCTGACTGCTGAAGATACTGACGGTTCTAAAAACCTAGGTCAGTTCAAGAGTTCAAAAATCAAACTCAACTTCAGCAAGTCTCCTGAAATGAATCCAGAAACCGGTCTGATGACCCATTTTTTCTGGAACATTGATTTTCATCTTAATGCCTTTACTCAACAGGAGTAACACGCACGATGTATCCACCACCAGGTGCAAGGTGTGCCTTTAGCTGCTTGTTTGCAGGAAGGTCAACTACCTCACGCTTGTAGTCAGATGCTACGCGGTCTGCATTGACACCATCTCTGAAGAATTCAGCCTTGTACTTTCCATCTGGAAGGAATGAAAGGTCGATAGTGATATCTCTTTCAGTCCAGTCAGTAAGTGCACCTACATACCAGTCTTTGCCATTCTTACGAGCGAGAACGATGTACTCACCAATCTTAGCCTGTAGAGGACGTGTCTCATCCCATACTGTAGGAAGAGATGCGATGAACTTAGTACACTCCTCCTCCTTCAAGTAGTTTGTAGGGTTGTCACACATCATGTTAACTGGCGACTCAAAGATCACATACTCAGCAAGCTGACGACATCTTGTACCCTGGCTCATAGGCTGAGTGTAGATGACTCTGAAGTTCTCCTTGTTCATATTAACCATAGCACCCTGAGTGTAGTCAAGAGGACCTGCAACCATTCTGATGAATGGGAAAGTCACGTCGTACTCAACCATATCTGTCTCAGGCTTAGCCCACTTAAGTTCCTCAAGACCAAAGACTCCCTCAAAGTTGATACAGTTAGGATATGTTCTCTGAAGACCTGTAGGCTTTGATGTTCCATGGAGGTCGATAAGAAGTTTGTATTTTGCTCCCACCTCAGCACATCTGCGGTTGAAGTCAATCATAAGCTGGTCGTCACGGTCCATGAAGTCAATCTTGAAACCCTTGATTCCCATTGCAGAGTAGTGCTTGCAGATATTGTCCATATCCTTGTCGAAAGCTCTGTAACCTGCCCAAAGAACAAGACCTACATTCTTAGAATTAGCGTGAGCGATAAGTTCCTCAAGATTGATCTCAGGTACGATTTGGAAGAGGTCAGCAGGACCTGCTACAGCCCATCCCTCGTCAAGGATCACGTACTCGATACCATACTTGGAAGCGAAGTCGATATAATACTTATAAGTCTCATTGTTGATGCCGGCACGGAAGTCAACACCGCTGATATTCCAGTCATTCCACCAGTCCCAAGCAACCTTTCCTGGCTTAACCCATGAGAAGTCACCCTCTGAAGGAGTAGCAAGCTTGTAGACCATATCATTGTTAAGAAGTTCACCGTCATTCTCAGAAACGATGATGGCTCTCCAAGGGAAGTTTGTCTTACCCTCTGCCTTTGCGATATAAGGCTCACGTGTAAGGACATACTGCTTAAGACCACGGATAGCAATCTCTGTATCCTTTGGATATGCAGCGAAGTGTCCCTCAAGACCTGAGTTATCCTCTGGAACAACAAGGAACATTCCCGGGTAGTTCATAAGATCCGCCTCAGTGATCACAACCTTCTTCTCGCCTGCTCTCTCGACAAGTACAGGAAGGAAAGAAAGGCGCTCCTTATCCCACTCTGAGATATTTACATGGTTGTAAGTAGCCTGGAAAGCAGAATGATACTGGTTAACCTTTCCAGCAACCTCACGTCCCTTAGGGAAGGCAGCATACATCTTAGGGTTATCAGGGAAATTAAACTTAGCCTGCTCGCTCTCTACACAGAAAGGTTCCTTAAGGTCTGACACGAAACGGTATGCAGCGCCATCAGGATATGCGCGGAAAATGACAGAATAAGAGCCCTTGAAATCAAGACGAAGCTCATTGTAATTGTCAACAACCTGATCTTTCTTATAGATCACAGTATTAAGTATCTGATTTACAGACTTCTCAGTCTTTTTACGAAGACGTGCATCCTTACCGAAGACAGTACCATCAGTAAGAGTCATAGAAATAGGAGACTCAGCTATGATAAGGTCTCCACCATGAGATACAGAGTAAGTAAGCTCAGATCCCACCTTGACATTGACCACCAACTTTCCAGTAGGGTCCTTTAGTTCATAGCTCTTCTGCGCAGCCATAGACAATGGCAAAAGGGCCAAAAGAATTGTCAAAAGTCTTAGTTTCATAAATTAAAAGTTAATATTGGTTTTTCAAGTATTTCAACCAGAAAGCACGATTGTCATTCTGGAAATGCTTCTGCTGGTAGCCTCTATAGCCATGCATTCCGTCAGGATAGATCATGAACTCAAACTTCTTTCCTTCCTTCTGGAACACATCAATCAACTGAAGAGTATTCTGGAAATGAACGTTATCATCTCCTGTTCCATGGGTAATCTTAAGCATCACAGGCTCAACCTCCTTGCCCGATCCATAGACTGTAGGATAACCCTTCACATACTCAAGTGCACAACCTGCCTTATAACCCTCAGGGTTAGTCTGCGGAGTCTCCATAAAACGCTCAGTGTAATGAGTATCATATAGAATCCAGTCATAGACTCCACCACCTGCAACTCCATAATGAAACTGCTCAGGAGCCTTACATAGAAGCATTGTAGTCATCGTTCCTCCAAATGAGAAGCCCTCAACTCCAATCTTGTCTCCCTGCACGTATGGTAGCGACTGAAGATATTTCGCCCACTCGACAAAGTCATTTACCTCATTGACTGTCAAATTCTTATAGATATAGTCAAGACCTGCGCGACCATTATGTCCTCCTGCACGGCAGTCGCATGTGATCTGGATGATCTCATTGTCCGAATACCATTGGAAGGCAGACGGATGCACCCAACGGTCTCTCACCTGAGGAGAATCCGGTCCGCCATAGATATCCATATGCACAGGATATTTCTTGCTCTTATCGAAATTCTTAGGATAAACGATCATCGCAGGAAGCACAAAACCGTCAGAAGTAGTCATCGTGATCAGCTCAGGAAGCGCATACTTCGACTTATCAAAATCAGGACCCTGAGTATCAGCAATCACATTCGCCACCTGAGGCTTCTTCACATCAAAAAGCGCAACCTTAGTAGGAGTGGTCATATTCGAATACGACGCGACAAAATAACGTCCATCAGGAGAGAAAGACACATTCTGCACCATATAGGCAGGATCAGTCATCGCAGTTATCACACCCTTCTTATCAACCTTATACAAGGCCTGACGTACAGTAGCATCACGCTTCGCGGTAAAATACACATCACCACTCTTCTCATCCACACGCACAAGAGCCACAGACCAGTTAGGACCATCAGTCAAGCGGGTAAGTTTACCCTCGTATGAAAGGAAGTAAATCTGATCCCAGCCAGTCTCGAATCGACGTGCCATATAGAAGCCATCCTTCGTAAAGATCATACCATCGATCCAATCAAGCCAAGTCTTATACTCCTCATGATAAACCTTTGATTTTGAACCATCTGCAGCCTGAACTGCATAAAGGTCAAGCGTATTCTGGATACGAGGCATTCTTGACACATAAAGTCTCTGGCTGTCGTCGCTCCAGAATGGAGTACCGAAATACTGGTCATCCTTATGATTGAAATCGGCCCATGTAGTAGACTGAGTGCCAAGGTCAACAATTCCGATCTTCACCTCCGGGTTAGTCTCACCTGCCTTAGGATAGCGGGTATTGATGAGTTTTCCATCCTGTCCGAAAGGAGAATAGATCGGGAAGAAAGGTACCTGAGTATTGTCAAAACGGTAATAAGCAATCTTCTTGCTGTCCGGCGACCACCAGAAAGCCCTGTACATAGAAGGACGACCAAAGATCTCCTCATAATACACCCATGAGGCATAACCGTTAAGAATCAGATCTGTTCCATCTGTAGTCAGCCTTGTTTCCTTTCCAGAAGCAAGGTCTGTCACATAGATGTCATTATTCTTTGTATAGGCAAGTTTGGTCGAGTCCGGACTATAAGTCATATTTATAGCACCCTCAACCTTAATCGGGAAAGTAGAGAACTTCTCAGGAGCCTTGACTCCAGTCTCCCTCTTAAGATTCTTTGCATTGACCTTGAAAGCGGCATCATCAGTATAACTGCCGTCATAAGTAAACATCACCTCCTTATCACTCACCCACTTCCAACGCACAGGAGCCTTGACAAACTCCTGAGCAAAGGCAGACAAGTTCAAAAGAGCAGCTGTAATAATTAAAATCGCTTTTCTCATATAAACATTTCATCTTTAAAATTCACAAGATAGACCTTCTCAGTAGCACGGGTCATAGCAGTGTATAGCCACTTAAGATCGTCGAGAGTATATTCACCCTGCCAGAACGGATTGTCAATGAAGACACATTTCCACTGTCCTCCCTGGGACTTATGACAGGTAATTGCATTTGCATACTTCAACTGCAGGGCATTGTAATAATGGTCCTCCCTCACTGCCTCATACCTCTTCCTCTTGGACTTGATATGCTGATAATCACTGTCTACTCCGAGATATAGCATATTCTGCTGATCGTAGGTCAAAGATGGACTCTCCGAATCCAGGGTATCAAGAATCACCTTAGCCACAATCTCCTGATTGTCATAATCCGGTAGTTCAAGCCTTGCCTCAGCGAAGTGAAGGCCATAGCGTTCCTCATACTTACTGATCTTCAACAACTTAGCAATATCTCCATTAGCAATATAATCTAAGTTCTCAATATCATCCACAAACTGATAGCAGTTCTTGACTATCATCAGCTTGTCATCCCTCACCAGCTTTTCCTCCTTGAACTGGACAGTTCCTCGAATGCCGGCATTATATCTGATTGCCCTCTTGTTGGAGCGGCATAGAATTATCGTATCATCCTCTCCGTAAGTTGAATAAGCGTCACCTATCTTCTCAATCAACTCGCCTCCCGTTATTCTCTCTACATCGTCAAAATCCTCAACATCAAGCTCAATCTCACCATCAAAGCCCATATACCCATCGCCGATCTTCTCTCTAAGAAGGGTGGCATTATGAAGGATTCCTGACTCATGCTGCTGTCTCACCACAGTAGTAAGCTCGCTGAAGACTGTCGCTCCCATCATCACCATATAATCCCTGTTAAGGGCAGGGCTACAGTCCAGGCCGACAGGAGGCAGCTGAGCTGAATCTCCGATGAGAATAAGCTTGCAATCTGCACCATTACGTACAAAGCATACAAGGTCCTCAAGCAGATTGCCGCTTCCGAAGGATGATGCACCCTGCTGGGCGTCTATGCCGATGAGTGAGACCTCATCCACGATGAAGAGGGTGTTCTTTGCCTTGTTTGGCGCGAGTGAGAACTGGCCAAAACCGTCTCCGCCGACAGATTTCTGGCGATAGATATGCTTGTGGATGGTGAAGGCAGGTCGGTTTGCGTAGGATGAAAGTACCTTCGCCGCACGTCCGGTAGGCGCAAGCAGCACTGATGGGATGTGGTGGGTTGCGAGAGTCGAGATGACCGCTGCCATAGCTGTAGTCTTTCCCGTTCCTGCGTAGCCGTTGATGACCATAAGATCCTCATCGCTCATCACGAAGTCCGCCACGTCGCGCAAGAGACTGTCCTGGCACTTCGAGGGCGAATACGCAAGGCTATCGACAAAGCCGGAATATAAAAAGTCGCTGACTCCCATTACTTTATACGTTTAAACATCATCAAAATAACAATGAGCAGCGGATAGATTTCCAGACGTCCAAGAATCATCGCAAGCGTGCACACCAGCTTCGCAAACACAGGAATGCCACCGTAGTTACCAAACGAACCAAGTTCGCCAAGACCAGGGCCCACATTACCAAGGGAAGCCATCGCTCCTGTCAAGGCCTCGACTCCGCCAAGACCGCACGAAAGAAGAAGAAGGACACATAACACGCACATCAGGCAGTACAGAACGATATACTGCATCACAAGAAGCACGTCATCGTCATGGACGTAGGTGTTGCCGATCTTAACATTGGATACTGAAGTAGGATATAGGAATCTCTTTAGCTGAAGCTGAAGAGCCTTTGTCATGATAAGGATACGGTCTGCCTTAAGACCTCCTGATGTCGAACCAGAAGTTCCGCACTGGAAGGTTGCAAAAAGAAGGACAACGCAGGCAAGCATAGGCCATGAAGAATTGTCAGCAGAGGCAAAACCTGTGGTCGTTATATAACATACGGTCTGGAAAGTTCCGTCCATAAGGGCCTCTCCCCAGGAATGAGCGAAATTATTTGCCTTAAGACTTATTGCAGCCACGACTGAAAGCACTATGGTTGCAACGTAGAAATACTTGATGACCGGGGTCTTGAATGGTTTGAAAGACTTCGTGACTGCAGAAGCAAAGATGACTCCGAAATGTGTAGCAGAAAGCATCATGAAGAAGATGCAGATCAAGTAGATAAGGTTGGAGTCATAATATGCGACTGAGATATTTTTTGTACTGAAACCACCGGTTGCCGCAAGTGAGAAGCCATGGTTTACAGCATCAAACAAATTCATTCCTGCCGCCCATAGAGAAAGAATTGCTCCTATGGTAATGCCAAGATATACAGAGAGAATCACATATACCTTCTTGGAAGAACGATATCTATAGCCCTCTTTGGAAAGGGACGACATTTCAATATTGGTGAGTTTCAAGCGGAAAGGACTTGACTCTGGGATGACAAGGAGAAGGAAGACAACGACTCCCAAACCTCCGATAAAGTGGGTAGAAGACCTCCAGAACAGCAGACTCTTAGGCAAGGCCTCTACATCTGTAAGAATGGTAGAACCAGTGGTTGTAAAGCCTGAAACGCTTTCAAACCAGGCGTTTATAAGTGAAAACTCCCCTCCCCATAAGACATACGGAAGCATTCCGAAGATGAAGGAAAGGAACCAGGCGAGGACAACAGTCAGGAAACCATCGCGAAGTGTGATAGTTGGAGCCTTCTTGACGAAGATAAAAGGAAAACCTCCTACGATGAGAGTAATTATGAAACTGATAGCAAGAGGACCAAAGGCTGAGTCCATTCCATTGAATACAGAAACAAGAACCGATATAAACATGAAGAGCGCACTCACAAGGAGGGCGCGTCCCACGTTAAGCGATATGACCTTTACGTTCATTAATATTGTCGTTTCTTTCTCAGTTCAAAGTTCTCCGAAGTAATGTCGGAAAGGTTTTCATTGAGTTCTGCAAGCTGGTCGTCACCTTCAAAGGTGTAGTTGTACTTTATTCCATGCTCTCTGTAGTTCTTCAGTTTATCAAGCATCTTATACAGAGGATTGACGTAGTATACGATAAGGAAGAACATCAATAGGAGAACCAGCATGATACCAGCCGCAACCGATACAACTCCAGGGATAATGCTTCGATAGAAGCCTTGCTGGAAGGTTGCTGAGTTTGTCTTCAGTTCGCTATAGGTCATGTTCACAAGAGACTCGATATGGCCTCTGAGTTTTTCAAACCTTGGCTGAAGTCTCTGGAAATACCAGTCGCGAGTGTCGACAAAACGTGAATTATAGACTTCCTCAAGTTCCATTGCGGTAAGCAGATAAGCAGAGTATGCATAGGTCACAGAATCAGCCTTTGCCCTGTCCCTCTCAGTACTGAAGCCTGCCTTGAGGTTGTCAAACTGTGTCATGAATTCCTTCTGGTCGATCTGCGGAACCCTTGTAAGTTCCTCTTCTCCGATGACTGTAAGGATATCAAGATTGTATTGTTCTGTCACATAGATCAGTTTCTGGGCCATATCAATACTGCTGATATTGGCCTGGATAAGATCCGAGACATAATTGCTCATTCGGCGATACTCCAGTACAGAAATGACACTGGATAGCAAGAGGATAGCTGCCACTGAGGACATAGCTATTATCAGTTTCGTCCTCAGTGACATCTTATACTCTTTGTATCTCTTTATGAGCTTTTTAAACATAAGTCAGTTTACTGAACTTTGAATGAATCCTTCAATGAAGTTGTCTTATTGAAGATGAAGTGATCTGGAGTCGAGTCCTTATCCTTGAAGAAGTATCCTGTTCTCTCGAACTGAACTGCGATTCCTGAATTATCCTCAAGCAAAGCTGGCTCTGCGTAAGCTGTAGCCACTACTAGAGACTCTGGATTGAGGTAGCTCTTGTAGTCCTCGCCCTCTGGAATCTGTCCCATCTGAGCCTCTGTAAAGAGTTTGTCGTAAAGTCTGCACTCTACCTCTTTTGCGTGCTCGATAGACACCCAATGGATAGTACCCTTAACTGATCTCCACTCTCCGCCACCTGGCTTTGTAGTAGGATCGTAAGTACACTTAATCTCTACGACATTGCCCTCTGCGTCCTTGATAACCTCCTCACATTTAACGATGTAAGTGTATTTTAGACGAACCTCTCCACCTGGTTTGAGTCTGAAGTACTTCTTAGGTGGTTCCTCCATGAAGTCGTTTCTCTCGATATAAAGTTCTCCTGTGAATGGAACCTTACGTGAAGGGCCCTCTGGCGCTGCTGGGTTAAGAGGAGCATCGAACCACTCTACCTTACCTGGCTCCCAGTTTGTGATTGTAACCTTAACCGGATCCTGAACAGCCATATATCTGTTTGAACGCTCGTTAAGATCCTGTCTTACACACCACTCCATCAACTGGAGGTCGATAAGCTGCTCTCTCTTTGCAACTCCCACCTTCTCAGCGAACATACGGATTGCCTCTGGTGTATAACCTCTTCTTCTGATACCGCAGATAGTAGGCATACGTGGGTCATCCCAACCGCTTACGAAGTTATTCTTGACAAGCTCAAGAAGTTTTCTCTTGCTCATCACTGTGTAAGTAAGGTTCAGACGTGCGAACTCATACTGGTGTGATGGGAAGATGTCAAGCTTCTCGATGAACCAGTCGTATAGAGGACGGTGAACGTCGAACTCTAGAGTACAGATCGAATGTGTGATCTTCTCGATACTGTCGCACTGTCCGTGAGTATAGTCATACATCGGATAGATGCACCATGCATCTCCAGTGCGGTGGTGGTCTGTGTGAAGGATACGGTACATGATAGGGTCACGGAACATCATGTTCGGATGTGCCATGTCAATCTTTGCACGAAGTACCTTTGCTCCATCCTCGTACTTGCCTGCACGCATATCGCGGAAGATCTGAAGGTTCTCCTCAACGCTTCTGTCGCGGTATGGGCTATTTGTACCTGGAGTCTGAACTGTACCACGACCCTGGCGGATCTCCTCCTGAGTCTGGTCGTCTACGTATGCAAGACCCTTCTTGATGAGTTCCTCTGCCCACTGGTAGAGCTGCTCGAAGTAGTCTGACGCATATTTTTCCTCAGCCCAGTCGAAGCCGAGCCACTTGATATCTTCTTTGATTGAGTCTACATACTCTGTATCCTCTTTCACCGGGTTTGTGTCGTCGAAGCGAAGATTTGTCTTTCCGCCGTACTTCTTTGCAAGACCGAAGTTAAGGCAGATACTCTTTGCGTGGCCGATATGGAGATATCCATTAGGCTCCGGTGGGAAACGAGTGATGATAGACTCGTGTTTTCCTGACGCAAGATCAGCTTCAATGATTTCCTCTAGAAAGTTGAGTTTAGGAACCTCAACTGTCTCATTTTTAACCTCTTCCATTATTTATCTATTTATTGTTTCTTTCTGTTTATGGGGAATTTTGCGCTTTTGGCGCAATAAACAAACAAATATAAATATTTTTGCTTAATTGTGGACCTGTAGAACCAGGAAAATTACAGTACATTAAGGCTCTGCTCCTTGATCTTCTCAAGCTCGTCCTTCATCTTTACTACGATCTTCTGGACATCTGTATTGTTTGCCTTAGAACCTGTTGTATTGATCTCACGACCCATTTCCTGAGCGATGAAGCCAAGTTTCTTTCCCGGACAGTCCTCATTGTTGATTGTATCAAGGAAGTAGGCACAATGCTGTCTCAGACGCACCTTTTCTTCATTGATGTCAAGTTTCTCGATGTAGTAGATCATTTCCTGCTCAAGACGCGAAGGATCGTACTCTGCCTTGAGTTCAGCAAAACGGGTAAGGATCTTCTCCCTGATGGCATCGATTCTCACCTGCTCGAACTTCTCCACATCATCTACGTATGAAAGGATGTTGTGTACACGAGATGTAATGTCCTTGTATAGGGATTCGCCCTCTTTTGCACGGAACTCGATCATGTTTGCGATGGCCGCGTCGATAGTCGCGTCGACGAGTGGCCAGTTTTCTTCTGTGATGATGTCCTGCTTCTTTGAGTCGATGACCTCAGGCATGCGGAGGATGAGGGCAAGCAGGTCGTTAGGGTTCTGAAGCTGAAGATTAGCTGTTCCGAGCTGTCCTGCGAGCTGGTTGATCTGGTTGTAATACTCGAGTGCAAGGGCCTGGTTGATGGTTTTTGCGCTGTCTGCCGCGTTTGCTTCGAAGGTGAAGAAAACGTCGATGTTTCCTCTGTGAAGGTTAGTGGCGATCTTGGATCTTACGCCCATTTCCTTGTCTTTTGGCAAGAGTGAGCTTTTGATGGAGATGTCGGCGTTCTTTCCGTTTACGGACCTCACCTCGACGATGAGTTTACCTGCATCCAAAGTCACCTCGGCCTTGCCGTAGCCAGTCATTGATTTGATCATAACTTTAAGTTTTAATGTTTATACTGCCTGGCTTGGGAATAAGTTTTCCATCGGTCGGATATTGTTCCCAATGCCGCCACAAAAATAAGAAAAGTTTTTGTTAGGTTGGAAATAGTTCTTACATTTATGAATCGTATCCAGAAAAACGATAATGTATAACTAAACCGCATAAAAAATGAAAAGAGCACTTACACTATTGGTGGCAGGACTTATCGGAATCACTGCCTCAGCACAGCAGGCCCTTTGGGGTGGCGGAGAAATCGTATCTCCTCAGATCAACGAAGACGGAACAGTGACGTTCAGATACTTCTCGCCTAAGGCTGTGAAGGTTACCGTTACAGGAGACTTCCTGCCTACTCAGAAGATTCAGACTCCAAGAGGAGAATATGAGGCACCTGGAATTGCCGAGTTAAAAGAAGAGAAGGGAGGAATCTGGACATACACTACAGACTTCAAAGTGGCTCCAGAGATGTACAACTACACTTTCAATGTTGATGGAGACACAGTCATCGACAAATACAACATGTGGGTGAACAGAGATGTTGCAACTCTTACAAGCGCCTTCATCATGCCAGGAGGACATGCCGACCTTTACAAGATTCAGGATGTGCCTCACGGAACAGTATCCAAGATGTGGTATGAGAGTGAGACTGCAGGTTGCGACCGTCGCCTATCAGTCTACACACCAGCAGGTTACGAGAAAGGAAAGACAAGATATCCTGTTCTTTACGTTCTTCACGGAATGGGAGGAGACGAGCATGCATGGCTTGAGCAGGGCCGCGCAGCACAGATTCTTGACAACCTTATCGCACAGGGCAAGGCTAAGCCTATGATCGTAGTCTTCACTAACGGAAACATCTCTCAGGAGGCAGCTCCACTCGAGAACTCAAAGGGCTACAACCGCCCTTCATTCCAGCTTCCTAAGACTATGGAGGGAAGTTTCGAGACTTCATTCCCTGAGGTAGTAAAATTCATAGACTCTAACTTCAGAACAATCGCAAAGAAACAGAGCCGCGCTATCTGCGGACTTTCAATGGGAGGTTTCCACACCCTTTACATCAGCCTCAACTATCCTGACATGTTCAACTACTCAGGTATGTTCTCAGCTGCAGTCAACGTAAGCGACACAAGCGTATCCCCTATCTACAGCGACATCGAGGGCAAGATCAACACTTACTTCAGCAAGAAGCCAGGTCTTCTCTGGATCGGCTGTGGAAAGACAGACTTCCTTTACAAGGCTAATGAGAACTTCCGTAACCAGCTTAAAGAGAAGGGATTCCCATTCACATACGTTGAGACAGAGGGAGGTCACATCTGGAGAAACTGGAGAATCTATCTTTCTGAGTTTGTTACACTACTATTCTAAGAATCATGAAGTTACAGACTATTATTGCAGCAGGAACCCTTATGTTCTCCGCTACAACTGTCAAGGCCCAGGACCTCATCATCAGAATCGATGACCTTGGTTCCTTCCACTCTGCCAATGTGGCCTGCATAGACTCTTACAAGAACGGCATCTCCACTTCGGTGGAGGTAATGCCGACTTGCTCATGGTATCCAGAGGCAGTAAAGATGCTTAAGGAAAACCCTGGACTTGACGCAGGAGTTCACCTTACAATAACCAGCGAGTGGGAAAACGTAAAATGGGGACCTCTCACAGATTGTCCAAGTCTTGTGGACGAGAACGGCTATTTCTACCCTATGATGGGTCCGAACAAAGCCTATCCGGGACAGTCAGTCCTAGAAGCAAAACCAAGTCTTGAGGACATCGAAAAGGAATTCAGAGCACAGATCGAGCTCACTAAGAAGCATATCCCACAGCTCACTCACATCAGTGGCCACATGGGCAGCACAAGGTTCACAAAAGAAGTCTACGAACTCACTCTGAAACTCGCTGATGAATATGGACTTCCGCTCATCGACAGAGCAAACGACGACCTTGGGCTCAACTACTTCGGCTACGGCGGACCGCACGGCACACTTGAGGAGAAGGTAGACAGTTTCATCAAGGCTCTCGACAAGCTAGAGAAGGGAAAGACCTACGTCTTCCTCGACCATCCGGCATACAACGACAGCGAAATGCAGACAGTCGGACACATCGGCTACGAGCATGTGGCAGTTGACCGCCAGGGAGTCACAGACCTGCTCAAAAGTCCGAAAGTAAAGGCAGCAATAGAAGCTAAAGGCATCCGCCTCATCAGCTTCGCTGACCACCTAAACAAGAAATAAAATTTTAACTATAATCATTTTTTTTAGGGTAACGTTAGGCCTAACGTTACCCTAAAAAATTACATTTTGACGACTGTAACTTCAATACCCATATCCTCAAAGGCATTTACATAATGCTGAGGGACCTTGTCATCTGTTATGATCTGATCGATCTTATCAAGGTTACAGATCTTACTGAAACCCCTCTTACCGAACTTAGAACTGTCCACAAGAAGAACTGTCTTCTGTGAAGCATCCATCATCATTCTGTTAAGGTTTGCCTCCATCATGTTTGTCGTAGTCACACCAAAGTCAAGATCGACTCCATCCGCACCCATGAAAAGCTTGCTGCAGTTGAAATAGCCAAGCATGCTTTCAGCAAAAGATCCAACTACAGAAACAGAACTCTCACGAACTATTCCACCAAGCTGCACCACATCAATATGCTTATTCTGCGACAAAAGCGAAGAAACTGATACTGAGGCAGTAATAGCTGTAAGGTTCTTGAAGTTGGTCATCTCCTTTGCAGCATAAAGGATGGTTGTACCTGAAGCTATAAGGATAGAGTCATTCTCAACTACAAGACTTGCAGCCTTCTTTGCAATTGCTCTCTTCTCTGAAACAGACTGTTTCTCCTTCTCATTGATATGTCTGTCTCCGATGTAAGGACTGATAGGAATAGCCCTACCATGTGTTCTATAAAGCTTATTGCTTGCCTCCAAAGCAGTCAGATCCTTACGGATAGTTACCTCAGAAACATTAAGTTTCTCTGAAAGTTCAGAAACAGATACACTTCCCTGCTCCTGAAGAATCTCAAGGATAGCCACATGTCTCTCCGACATTGACGATAGGCTATCAACATTCTTATCTAAACTACTCATATAATATTATTACTTTGTTATTTCCAATTTACCCATATATAGGCCCCAGCATAGGTCTGTCACGATAGCGACATTATCTCCTGCTGAATTCTTCTCCCAATGAATATCCTTGAGGTCTGTATGTGAGTGACCTCCAATAATGACATCCACATTTTTGCTTGCTCCCGCAAGTGACACATCAGAGTCTCTGCCGTCAAAACCGATGTGTGTAAGACAGACAACAAGGTCGCATTTCTTCTCATTCTTAAGAAGTTCCGCATACTTGTTCACTGCCTCAGCAGCATCGCGATACTTAAGTTTTGCTGCAATATGACCGTCAACAACAGGTCTTACATCAGTAAGCACTCCGATAATTCCAATCTTGAAACCAGCCTTCTTTACAATAGTATATGGTTTTACATATGGAGCAATAGGAAGGCCTGTAAAATCATAATTTGCACAGACAACCTCTGGTTTCAGACTCTTAAGCCTACGTGCCAGTTCATCAAGACCATTATCAAACTCATGATTTCCAAGACACACAGCATCATAACCAAGAGCATTGATGACATCAACTTCTATATCACCGTCAAAAATAGAGAAATAAGAAGATCCCTGACTAAAATCGCCGGCATCAACAAGAAGCACATTCTTCTTACCCTCTGCAATTCTCACACTATCAATAAAAGCCGCCCTCTCAATCACTCCGCCAAGTCCGTCATTATCACTTCCGCGGACAGGATCGATATGGCTATGTGTATCATTAGAATGTAGAATCACAAGTTTCTGCGCTGACATATTGAAAGCCATCAACAGTGCAGCAAAAACAATTACAATCTTCTTCATATCCCTACTTTTTAATTACTACACGTCCATCCTTCTTACCTACAATAGGTCTTCCTGCCGCTGTCTCTGCGATAATATACTCAGACATAGCGTCATAGATAGACACCTCAAGTTCCTTGACTGTCTCCATACCCTCTCCTAAATAAAGTCTGTCTCCACCATGAAGAAGGAAAGTAATAGTTGCCATTGAGTAGATCTTATCATCCTTAAGAGGTTCTCCACCGATAGTTACTGAAACAAGCTTACGATTCTCGATAACCACCTTCATTCCTCCTAAAACCTCAACTCTTTTTGCGGCCATACCCTCAAGAACCTCTCTTAGTCTTGAACCCTTCACCTCAACATAAACGATGTTATTCTTGAAAGGGAACATAGACATGATATCATCCACAATGATATCTCCCTTTGGCATATCCACACGGATACCTCCAAAGTTGGTAATACCGACGTCGATCTTCTTCCCCATCTCCTTGCCGACTCTATCCATAATGACGTCGACTGTAAAATTTGAAAGTTCGCTCTCAGGACCATACTTCTCCATTACTGCAGGAGAATATCCAATAACCTTCTTGACAGCAGCCATCTCAGACTGGGCATCAATGATAAGTTTCGCCACCTCTGCAGTTGTCCCCTTATAAACCTTACCAGAAGGAGCATGGTACTTCTTGCCCTTCACCTCGCCCAAGGCCTCCTTGACATTATCAGCAGATGGGCTTACAACCCCCGTTCTTGAACCATCCATAGCAGTTCTCTGCCATTTATAGTTCTGCGCAAAGGTTCCAAGAGCAAGTCCCAGGCAAGTCAAAACTAATATAAACTTCTTCATAATTATTTCATTCTTAGCCACTTATACAAATCCTTAAATGCAGTCTTCTTGCCATACATCAAGATACCGATCTTATAGATCTTCGCTGAAAGATATGCAATACCCGCAAAAGTCGCCACAAGGAGTACAATAGAAAGAACAAGTTCCCAAGTCGGTACTCCAAACGGAATTCTCGCAAGCATGACGATAGGCGAAGTAAACGGAATCATCGAACCCCAGAACACCACCTGGCTGTCAGGAGCCTTAAACGCATAGAAGGCAATGAAGAAGGCCAAAAGAAGCGGAATAGTCACAGGCATCTGCAACTGCTGAGTATCAGCCTCATTCTCCACAGCAGAACCGATAGCCGCAAAAAGCGAAGCATAAAGCAGGTAGCCGAGGAAGAAATAAACGATGAACGAAATTATCAGCTGAATGTAATTGATATCACGAAGAGTGGACATCACAGCACCCATCTCACCCTCATTTGACATATCAAGCATTGCAGCAGGATCAGTCATAGAAAGGCCGGCAGCCTCCATAGCCTCCGCATCAACTCCCATACCCTGAGCCATCTGCATCATCTGTTCCGTCTGGTCAGTGGTTGTGCCCATAATGCTGTCGAAACCGATAAAGGCACTTACTCCACCAACAAGAGCAACTGTGAGAACAATCCACAGGAAGAACTGAGTCAAGGCAACACAGGCAACTCCGATAATCTTTCCGAACATAAGTTCTGTAGCCTTGACAGAGGAAACAAGAACCTCAACAACCCTACTTGCCTTCTCCTCAATCACACTGTTCATCACCATTCCTGAGAACATTGCGATGAACATATAGATGATGGTTGCAAGAACAAGGGAGATGATCATATATACCTCAGAAGAAGTGATCTTATCCTCTCCACTCTCACTCATTGTGTAGGTAGAGATGGAAATATCAGTCTTCACGTCCTCCATGATCTGTTTAAGACCGTCTATATTATATGTCTTAAGACGATAGTCCTCAATTGCATCTTCTACCTTAGAAGCGATACCCTCCTTGAAGTCAACACTTACAGGTGAGCCGGAATAAGCTGCTACATTTACAGTTCTATTGACTGTATCAAGTGCTGATACTGAAAGGATCACATCAAGATTAAGTTCCTCACTCCTGGCCTTGAGACTGTCCAGTGGAGTTCCTGTATAATCCACAAAGTCTGCAGTCTTTGAGTCTTCGAGATATGGAAGAACAATACCTGACTCATCCACTACAGCAATTGTCTTTGCATCCTCAGAAGCAAAGAACATGATCAGGCTTGGAAGGACACAGATAGCCGCAAAGAAGATCGGACCAAGGAAGGTTGTCACAAGGAAGGATTTCTTCTTTACTCGTGTAAGATACTCACGGGCGATGATAACTTTTGTAGTCTTGAAATTCATATCTTAGTCCTCCTTAATAAGTTTAATGAAAATGTCGTTCATTCTTGGAACAAGTTCCTTGAATGAGTTGATTACCACCTTCTGCTCAATGACAGCAGCAAGTACGCTGTTTGTGTCAGCACCCTGGGCAATCTCAAGAACAGCCGTGTGACGTGATGAGTCGTCATTGTCGCTTAGCACAGTGAATAGGCCGCTGCGTGACTCAAGGGCTGTCTTTGATGTGTAGATGAGCTCGACGTTGTTGTTTCCGTACTGTCTGCGGATCTCATCGACTCCGCCGCTGATGACAACGTGTGACTTGTTGAACAGGGCGATGTTGTCGCAAAGTTCCTCTACAGACTCCATGTTGTGGGTAGAGAGGATGATTGTTGCTCCCTCTTCCTTAAGACGAAGAATCTCCTCACGGATGATCTGTGCATTCACCGGATCGAAGCCTGAGAATGGCTCGTCAAGAATGAGAAGCTTCGGTTTGTGAACAACTGTCGTGATGAACTGAAGTTTCTGGGCCATACCCTTTGATAGTTCCTCCACCTTCTTGTTCCACCAGCTCTCGATACCGAAGCGCACGAACCACTTCTTAAGTTCAGCCATTGCATCACGGTAGCTCATTCCCTTAAGCTGAGCAAGGTACATCGCCTGCTCTCCTACCTTCATCTTGCGGTAGAGTCCACGCTCCTCAGGAAGATAGCCGATCTTCTCCACATCGCTCTGCGTGATAGGGCGACCGTCGAATAGGATGGTTCCACCGTTAGGTATTGTGATTCTGTTGATGATACGGATAAGTGTGGTCTTTCCTGCACCGTTAGGTCCAAGAAGGCCGAAAATCTGTCCCTTCGGAATCGATAGGGAAACATTGTCAAGAGCGACTTTTTCTCCAAAGCTCTTGCTGACATTCTTACATTCTATAATGCCCATAATATCTAAGTATCTAACTCAAGTTTCGCAAGTGTTAAATTATTGATAAATAGAAAGTTCGTGAGACTTGCGAAACTTCTCCCCACCGCACTTTCTTTTATTTACGTTACCTTTCCCCTAAGTCCGTCACTCCGTGCTGCTCGCTGTCAAAGTCCACTGGACTTTGCCTTTTCCGCTCACGACCCCTTTCTCGGAAAGGGGACTTACTATCGACCTAAAGGTCTCAAGACAAGGTCTTTCGCACTGCGAAAGTTAAGTATCTAATTAAGTATTTTTGCTACTAGTTCAACTAAAAGTTCCTGCTCCTTTTCTGCGACTCCATCTCCTCCTTTGGCTCTGTAGTCGTATTCCTTGAGCAATGAAATGATGGCCATTGCCTTGCGTACAGGATAGTTATATACAGCCCTATCGTATTCGCTATAGAATCCCGGATGCACTCCCTTCAGAATTGCCGCCTTATCTGCAGATGATGGATATTTATTCTGCGCAAGCAGGGCTCCATATCGCAGGATTCTGTCAAAATGCAGGAAGAGGGCTGAAACAGCAGGCGTCATATTGAAACCATGAGAGCTTCCTATGTTTGTCGCAAGCTTAAGCGCCTTGGCAGAATCCTTGAAAGACAAAGCCTTGGTAAGTTCAAATATGCTATACTGTCTTCCTGCTCCTACATTCTCCTGGATATCCTTCAGGCTGATTTCCTTAACCCCTTCAGGAAGGTTCTTCAGCATCTTGTCTGTCTCGACTGCAATCTTGTTCATATCAACTCCTGCATGCTCTGCAAAAAGAGCGGCTGCATCCGGAGAGATATTCAAGCCTCTTCTCCTGAAGTAGGTGGAGATCCATCCTGGCATTTCATAGTCCCTGAGCTGGTTGGACTCAACAACAACTCCATGCTTGCCGACTGCCTTATAGAAAGCCTTTCTCTTGTCTGCAGTCTTTCCCTTCATACAGATTACAAGGACTGTAGACTCGAGCGGGCGCTCACAGTACGCAGCAAACCCCTCCACATCCTTCATCATCTGAGCCTCCTTAACAACAACCAACTGCCTGTCAGCCATCATAGGGTAGCGCATAGCAGTACTCACCACCGTATCCACATCAACATCAGAGCCATAGCAGATGATCTGATTGAAGTCTCTCTCGTACTCTTCGAGAGCATTATCCACAATTGCATCGCAGACCTTGTCGATATAAAAACTCTCAGTACCCATCAACAGATAGACAGGCCTGAAGTTCTTATTCTTCACGTCCGAAATAATCTCGCTGCAAAGAGCGTCTATGTCAACTTTAGTCTTGGCCATAATCGCACAAAATTAGCAATTTTTTCTGATATTTCCCTTATAATCAGCTATAAATAAGAAGCCCAGCAGACTTCTTAAGTGTGCTGGGCCTCAATAGTTTTCTATTTCCGGATTATTGTGCTCTTTTCTCCTTTTCTCTTACTAGTTTTTCCTTCAGTACGTCTACACAGTCAACAACTGCATCTTCAAACGTTCTCGCATTTCTCTCAACCACAAGATCCTTCATCTTAATTTTGACATTCTTGTTGTCATGGTCTGGCAGTAGAGATAATACAACGTCTGTCGAAACAACTGACTCGTCAAATTTTGAAAGTTTCGAAACCTTTTTGTCAATAAAGTCCAATAGCTTCTGATCAGCATCAAACTTAACCGATTGTACTCTAATCTCCATGTTTACCTCCGTTTTTAGCCCTTGGGTGGGCGGTTTGATATACTTTCTTCAGTTTGGCAATCGAATTGTGGGTATAGACCTGGGTTGCTGCCAAAGAGGAGTGACCTAAAAGTTCCTTTATTGAATTCAGGTCTGTCCCGGCGTTGAGAAGTTCCGTTGCCAAAGTGTGTCTGAGCACGTGTGGCGATCTTTTTCCGGTCACTCCTTTTACGCCTTGCAGTTCTCTCTTGACTATCCTGTCCACAAGTACAGGATACAGAGGTTCTCCTGACTCTCTCACAAGCAAGCTGTCACCCTTCTGTCTTTCCCCGCAAATGACTGCTTCAACTACATCCAAATATAATAAAATTTCTTTAAATATCACATCCACCAGAGGAATTTCTCTGATTTTATCGCCTTTTCCGTGGACTCTAAGGCATTTTCTGCCCTTATCCAGACTCGAAATCTTCAATCCTATCAACTCAGAGCGGCGAATTCCGCACGAAAAGAGCAGCAGAACCACCAATCTGCCAAGGCGTTTATCATACGGTACAGACAGATCTTCCGAACCATACACCTCCGTCCTAGACAAATAGTCTGCCATTGATTCCTCCTTATAGAACTCCGGAAGTCTTTTCTTCTGTTTCGGACGAGAAATTCCTGCAACAGGGTTAGCCTCGAGAATCCCTTGGGTCATCAGCCACTTGCTGAAGCCACTCAAGATCGACATATGCTGACAGACCGTCCTTGCAGATATCTTCTTCACATCCAGCAGATGAACCTGATAGTTCCTTATCTGCACCTTCACCATCGCCCTCTTCACCGCCTCATGCCCTATCCCCCTCTCGTCATGCCCGACCTGATCGGGCATCTCCCCTACCGTATATTCAAAATATCCCCTAAGAACCTGAGAATAAATCTCAACCGTTCTTAAGGAATACCTCTTGATCTTTTCTATATAGGTTATGTAACCGTCAACTAACATTATTTCACTGCTTGAAGTCCCATCTGCTCAGCCGTCTCCCTCATCAACTTATCAGCCGCCTCAAAATTATTCTCAATCTTTCCATCAAGAATCGCATCCTTCACAACCTCTTTAAGCTGACCGATGATTGCGCACGGAGAAATATTGAAGACCTCCATTATATACTCTCCTGTAATCGGATTCTTGAAGTTTCTTACAGCATCCTTCTCTTCCACCTCAACAAGCTTCACCTTCACAAGTTCAAAATTTGAACGGAGCCTTGACACCTTCTTAGGATTCTTCGAAGTTATATCAGCATTACAAAGAATCATCAGATCGTCGATATCATCACCCGCATCAAAGAGCATCCTTCGCACCGCAGAATCCGTAACATCCTCAGTAACAAGGGCAATCGGACGCAAGTGTAGTCCAACAAGCTTCTGAACATACTTCATCTTCTCATTCAGAGGCATCTTCAACCCCTGGAAGATCTTCGGCACCATCCTCGCGCCAATCACTTCGTGGCCATGGAAGGTCCATCCGATAGAAGGCTCGTATCTCTTGCTCGCAGGCTTACCTATATCATGAAGCAAGGCAGCCCATCTGAGCCAGACATTAGGTTCTGTCCTTACCTCCATCTCCATCGTAGCCACATTATCCAGAACCTCAAGAGTATGGGAGAAATTCTCCTTATGCGCACGTCCATCCATAGTCTCAGTTCCCTTTAGTCTGGTAAGCTGAGGCATGATGATGTCAAGAAGCCCTGTCTGGTCCATCAGTCTGAAACCGATAGATGGCTTAGGGGTAACAAGTATCTTATTGAGTTCTTCAACTATTCTTTCCTTTGAAAGGATCTGCATCCTTTCTTTCATTCTTGCGATTGACTCCAGCGACTCAGGTACTATTTCAAACTTACGTCCGTCTGTGCTGAGTTTTGTCGCGAAGCGGATGGCCCTGAGCATACGTAGAGGGTCGTCGCTGTATGTTGTGTCCGGATCGAGCGGGGTACGGATGATGCCTGCCGCCAGGTCCTTGATGCCCCCGAACGGGTCTACGAGCGCCCCGAAGTCCTCCTCCTGAAGGCTGAACGCCATTGCGTTGATGGTGAAGTCTCTGCGTAGCTGATCGTCCTCGAGAGTTCCGTCCTCTACTATCGGCTTGCGCGATTCGCGGCGATATGATTCCTTTCGTGCACCTACGAACTCTACTTCAAGTCCGTGGTAGCGTAGCATTGCAGTTCCGAAGTTCTTGAATACAGACACGTTTGCATGAACCATTTCCGCTACCTTCTCAGCAAGTTCGATTCCACTGCCCTCAACCACGATGTCAATATCTTTACAAGGTCTGCCAAGGAAGCAGTCCCTCACATAGCCTCCGATCACGAAAGCCCTGACACCCAGCGATTTTGCCGCTTGTGAAACGATTGAAAATATGGAATGGTCAAGAAAACCCTGTGCTATTGTCATAGTTTTGTCATTTGGTCATAGTTCGGAAGCTGAGAAAGCTGCTTAAAGTCTTCTTCTGTCTTTCCGAAGATGTATGTCGTGTTGCCATTTGTCACTATTATATAGTTCACCGCCAACACCATATTATATCTGATGGCCTGCTCAAGAACAGTGGCATCTACCACCACGTCAGGTCTTTTGCACTCCACTACTGCAAGTGGCTGAGCATTCCTTCCGTAGACAAGGATATCTGCTCTTAACTGCTTATTTCCAAGCTTGAAGCCAGCCTCACTCATCATCATGTGCATAGGCACACCCATCTGGTTGTTCAGAACCGAGATGAACCATTGCCTTACCTTCTCTTCCGGAGTAAGTGCTACCTCTTTCTTGCGGAGAGGGTCCCAGACTTTCTGCATTACTCGATGATTCTTCCACCTCTTGGACGAATCTCTGTATCAGGAGACTTGATGGTCATCTTACCCTCCTGGAGTTCATCTTCGATCTGTCTGTTGCGATAGACATCAAGTGCTGTGTAGATTGCCTCAAGCATTGAACGAGGATCTGCCTGATCGCGACCTGCCATGCTGTATGCTGCACCATGGTCTGGAGATGTCCTTACGATAGGAAGACCTGCTGTATAGTTTACTCCCAATTCGAAGGCCATTGCCTTGAACGGAGTGATACCCTGGTCGTGGTACATCGCAAGGGTTGCATCATATTTTGTATGGTTGCCCATTCCGAAGAAGCCATCTGGCGAGAATGGTCCGAAAGCTACGATACCCTCTTCATTTGCCTGCTGGATAGCTGGAATGATGACTTTCTGCTCCTCATCACCAAGAAGGCCACCGTTGCCGCTATGAGGGTTGAGTCCAAGGACAGCAATCTTTGGAGAGTGAACTCCAAAATCTCTCTTAAGTGACTCATTCATAATGCGAAGGCGCTTCAAGATACGCTCTGTGGTAATGCTCTCAGGCACCTTGCTTAGAGGAATATGACCTGTAACGCAGCCAACCTTAAGGTTGCCACATACCATGATCATCATGACCTCGTCAACACCGAACTCTTTTGCAAGATAGTCAGTATGGCCAGTGTAGCCGAAGCCCTCGTTCACCATTGCCCATTTGTTGATAGGGGCAGTAACTAGAACATCAATGACACCCTCCTTAAGGTCTGCGACTGCACAAGATAGAGACGTCATTGCGCATTTTGCTGACTCCGGAGTCGGCTGGCCAGGTTCAACGAAGACGTTCTCCGGCAAGCAGTTCACGATGTTCACTCTCTTAGGATGGATATCCTTTGCAGAAGTGACTACGTTTGTGTTGATCTGATCGATGTTATGTATATGTTTCTTATAGAAACCGAAAATCTTTGAGGATCCGTAAATGACTGGCGTACACATATCTAGAATTCTCTCATCAGCAAAAGCCTTGATGATGACCTCGTAGCCAATACCGTTTCCGTCGCCTGGGGTAATACCCACTATGAGTTTATTTGCCATAAATTACAATTTATCTTAATATGCAAAAGTAAGAAATTTACTTATCTTTGCCAAACTTAAATTTATTGAGATGATAATTCAGATTCTTATTTTAGTAGCAGGTCTGCTTCTTATCCTTTTTGGTGCAGACTACCTTGTAGAAGGCGCGACAAACATCGCCAAGAAATTCGGTGTAAGCGAGTTAGTGATCGGTCTGACAATCGTCGGTCTGGGCACCTCAACTCCTGAAATGGTGGTAAGCTTCCTATCAGCATTCGAAGGGAACTCATCGATTGCCCTAGGAAATGTAGTAGGATCAAACATCTTCAACACAGCCTTGATTCTTGGAGTCACAGCCATACTTACCCCACTTACCATCACCAAGGCAAGTCTCAAGAGAGATATCCCTGTAAACATCATTGCCAGTATCCTACTGATTCTTCTAGGAATGAAATATACAATCTTCGGAGTCGGAGAGAATGTGCTTACAAGAGTTGATGCTCTTGTTCTGCTTATCCTCTTCGCCGGTTACATGTACATTTCGTTCAAGAATGATACCCCAGAAAGCGAAGAAGGCTGCGAGGCTGATTCGGAGAAAGTAGAGAAAGGTAAGGGATTCAGTCTTAAGGATGCTGCAAAAACTTCAATGTGGCTATCTGGAGTGATGATTCTTGGAGGTCTTGGAGGCCTTGTTTTCGGAGGAAACCTCTTTGTAGATTCAGCTACTGCCCTTGCCAAGATGTTTGGAGTATCCGACAAGTTCATCGCAGTGACTATCATGGCCGGAGGAACATCAATGCCTGAACTTGCAACCTGCGTTGTGGCAGCCCTTAAAGGAAGAGGCCAGCTTGCCCTTGGAAACGTCCTCGGATCCAACATCGGAAACATCCTCCTCATCCTTGGAGGTTCAGCAATGATCCACCCGCTTTCATTTGCAGAAATCACCTTCTTCGACCTCGGAGCAATGCTTGCATGTGCACTTCTGATCATGCTTACAGCCTTCGTTATCGGCAAGAACAAGATCACCCGCACAGAAGGTATCATCCTTCTTCTCATCGAGATCGCCTACTCTGCCTACCTCATCAGCAGCCTGTAGAAGTCGCCTCCTGAGCATAAGATTATGGTAAAACAGGAAATAAAGGACTATATAGAGTCAACTGTCATTCCTTTGTACGACAACTTCGACAAGGCCCATCAGCGAGACCACGTTGACTATGTCATAGAGCAGAGCCTTGCGTTGGCGAAACACTATGATGTAGAGGAAGACATGGTCTACACCATCGCCGCCTACCACGACACAGGACTACAGGTAGACCGTAAGACACATCATCTCGAATCAGGAAAGATCATCCGCTCAGACAGCAAGCTCCTACAATGGTTCACCGCAGAGCAGATCGAGACCATCGCACAGGCAGCAGAGGACCATCGCGCATCAAACACAGCAGAACCACGCTCCATCTACGGAAAGATCGTCGCTGAAGCAGACCGTCAGATCGACGGAACCACCATCCTTCGCCGCACCATCCAGTTCGGCCTATCCCACTACCCGGAGCTAAACAAGGAAGGCAACTGGGAGCGCACCCTCGAGCACCTTCACGAAAAATACGCAGAGGGCGGCTACCTTAAACTATGGATTCCAGAGTCTCCTAATGCAGAGAGGCTCCGCTCCTTCCAATCTACCATCAAGGACACAGCCCTGCTCCGCTCCCTCTTTGACTCCCTCTGGGACAGTCTCAACTAGACTCTTAGATTGCTGCGCACTACCAGCACTTTCATTTCGCAACAGAGCCGTGTCATTTTTCAAGCAAAAATTGACACAAGTCCCGCCAAAACGCATTGATTTACAATAAAATACATAGAGCCGTGTCGAGTTTTAAGCAATATTCGTCACGGCTCTTGATAATGAGATGCCCGATCACGTCGGGCATGACAAGCCCGTCACTCCCGACTTGATCGGGAGTCTATCCTTCTGAAGAAATTTTACTATTTTTGCCAAGTCAAATTACATTCAGGTAAGATGAAGAAATTATTTACAATTCTATTGATAGGTTTTGTGACGTTTATTGCAGCTGAGGATTGCTATGCTCAGTTCAGCAAGTTATCATTCGGAAAGTATGGCGTATCATCGATTCGCCCGGAGAGCATGCGTGCTGTGAAGGGTGCAGTGTGGTTGGATGTCACAAATCCTATGGAAGGTTTCAAGATAACTGAGATCAAGGGAATGGTATATAAGAACGGTGTACCTTTTGTCAGCGGAGCTGCGGATGATGTCCGCATTCCCTTAGGAACAGCCCGTGCTGATGTGAGCGGTAGAGCTGCCTTGTGCGAAGGAATTTCAATATGGGATGTCCTTGCTCTTGTCGCCTTTGACCCTGATGATTTTTCTGTTGACCTGTCTTTAAGGATTACGATGGATTCCGGAGAGACAAGGGTGGTTTCAAAGAAGAAACTCCCAGTGAGGACACTATTGAAATTGATCTAAAATATTACGAAAATGAGATGATCTTCGAAGGATCATCTCATTTTTTGAGTCTCTTAAACCAGAGATAATATCCGGTCAGAGGTAGGCTGGACCCGAAGAGGGAGACAAGGAAGGTAAGGACACGACTGAATAGGCCGCCCCAATTTCCTACATGGACAGAGTAGATCCACCCTCCAATCTTTTTTGACCTGTCTGCCTCAGCATAAGGAGAAAACTCAGTCATCTCACCTGTAGCTGCCTTAAACTTGTAAGTATCCGATGCACGCTGATTGCCCCAGGAACCGGAATACACCTGAGCGGAACCATTGGAAATCATAATCTTGGAAGCCTCTTGATTGCTTACACTCAACTGATCATACACCTTCTGCCACTGAGAAAAATCCATTTCCCTCGCCTGCCCCTTGCCAGAAGTCTCCTTGGCGGAATTCTTCTTACCAGCAGAACGATGACTCTTTCCTGTACCTCCCTTGGCAGCAGAACCCTTGCCACCGTTCTCGGACTTAGGTCTTTCCACAAGTTCTGCTCCAAAGACCTTATAAAATCCCTTCTTGTACCACGAAAAAGACCAGGTCAAACCAGTCAGCGACAAAGCAAGAAGAAGAACCAAGGCATATATTCCACCTGCAACATGAAGGTCATACCACAACCTTCTCCAACCCTTGTTCCATTTAATGGCCAAGCGATTCGTCAACATCTGCTTATTGCGTGGCCACCAGATTACAGCACCAGAAATCAACACAAAGACAAACATCAAGGTACTCACTCCTACTATCAGTCTGCCAAGTCCGATTCCGCCATCCTCCGCCACTGCCCTTCCCATAAGCCATCTGTGCATCTTGAACATAAAGGTAAAGAAAGGCAAACGCTCATTTCTTCCCTTTATCTCTCCTGAATACTGATCAACATAGACAGAGGCACGATGTGGCTTAGACAAGCTCACCTGATAGGTCCTCGAAGGATCATCAAATACAGTCACTCCTGTAATCTGCACATCCTCATCCAAGCCATCAGCAACATTCTCCAGCAGCACATCCATAAGCAGAGGTTGCCCGGCAGCAGACTCTACCTTGTAAAGTTCCGGCCTTGCCCACTGGGTAACCTCCTGCTCAAAAACAAGGACAGCCCCAGTAAAGCAGATCACAGAAATGATAAGGCCGAAAGGCACAGAAAGCCATAAATGTATCTTACGAAACAGATTCATACTTCCCTATCCTTAGAAAATTCCGATATATGAAGCACCAGCTCCTGTCTTTAGCTTCGCACCCACCTCAAAACCATCAGCACTCGCCTTCGCAGAATCGAAGATATACACATTACCCTCACCACCTACAGGACAAAGAGCCATATACACCTTACCATCCAAAACCTTAGCATACTGATACTGATTAAGATAGAGTCCAGAAGGCACATTCATCTTCACGGCAGTCTTATTATAAATATCCACACGTATCACACCCCAAGCTGCAGCAGCCTCACTGCTTCCTGCAACCGTATCATAATAAGTCACATAACCGATTCCATTACCTGCATAGAACCATCCAAGGGCTGAAACATCACTTCCCGCAGCCGCAGAAAGGTCAAAAACATAAGTATCATCATACTCACCATCAGCAAGCTTCAGCATATGAGAAGCAGAAAGCTGATAGACATCACCCTTCTCATCCTTGTGCATAACGGGAACCCTGTAACCATAAGTCGAACCCTTCGCAACAGCAGACTCCACCACCTTCGGATTCTTCAAAGAAGGATAATCAACAACAAGAGTAGTCGCAGAATAGACAAACTTCTTCACCTGCTCATCAGGATTGTTTGGATTGAGTTTTCTCTTTGCGACTCCATAATAAGCCTTACCACCGGCAATTGAAGGAGCATCAATTCTGAATATGAACTGATTGTTTGCCTTATCCTGCTCTGAAGTAGGAATAAGGAAGGACTCACACGCTCCAAGAGACATATCAGAAAGATTGACATCCACTAGAGTAGCTGTTGCCTCAGTATAAAGATAACCGGCATCCTCACTGAAGATATTCTCAGTTATCACATTGTGAACCAGAGCATTCTGATCATTGACCATAGTCCATCTCGGATATTCTGTTCCAACCATTGGTGCAACATTGGTCTCATGAGTCATCTTATAATCCTGACCACCACCGACTGTGAACTTCATGATAGTACCACCACCATAGTTAAGGTTATAAAGAGTCTTTCCATCATGGGAAGCAAATACTCGTGCTGTACGGGTAGAAGGCACCTCAAAACCATAATTATTGAAAGAGATCTCTCCCTCTTTCAAATTCTCCAAGGCCTGTACATAGGTCTCTGTATTACCCTCAGTACTGGTCGAAAGCACTACATTGAAGAGCAGCTTTGACTCATTTGCGTTGTTGTCATTTGAATTCTCTTTTGAACATGCAGTTGACAGAAGCACGCATGCGCCTAGAAGGACTTTGTTCATTCTTGTATTCATATCTTATTTTTTATTATTATCAACTTATTTTTCTTTATCTGGCTATTGAGTAGGAAATCTTTGCCAAGATCATTCGTCCAGGCTTCTGCAAGGCCCAGTTATCAAAGACCTGCTCATTCAGCAGATTCTTCACATCCACTCCAACACTGAAATTTCTTTTTGGGAAGGAGTACACAAGACCAAGATCATGAACCAGCTGGCTAGGGATGACAGCCTTTCCGGCACCTCCAAGGCTCTCCCAGTTCCTATAGAACTGATGGACATAACCCAAGTTGTATGTAAAGCTCATTCTTGATTTCTTCTGTATCCAGTTCTCTGCAACATACTCAAGGTTCCAGTTGGCTGTGAAGAAAGGATTATTTCTAAGTCTGTCTCTGTAGTAGAGATATTCTGTTCCGTGCTTATCATACTGAAGATTGAATCTTGCATCAGTATAAGAGACATTTACCTCGCTGAAAAGATGATGGCGGTAGTTGTACTTAAGCACTGCATCAACTCCCCTGCTCAGAACCTTGCCAAGATTTTCATATCCATACATCTCATCTGTAGGATTGGTCAGACTCTTCTGAATCATATCAGTAATATCCCTATAAAAGAGATTGATGTCAGCTTCCAGACTATGCTCCTTTATCTTAAAGGTGCCAAGGACCGCTCCCAGATTCACATTAAGGCTTCTCTCCGGTTTCAAGTCGTATGAGGACTGAATGTTATTTGTCGTATTTCCTAGAAGTTCAGTCACTCCCGGAAGTCTTGTAGCATACTCAGATGAAGCAGTCAGAATCACCTTCTTGCCAACCTTATAAGACAAGGCTCCACCAAAACCATCTGCTGTTATTGAACGCGAGATCCTGTCTGCCTCCATGACTCCATTATTCATTACCGGATCTGTCAGCTGAACCGCCTGATTATAATGCTTGTAAAATGCATTTGCCTGAAGTTTGTCATGGAAGAACTTTCCCTTATAATCGATGCTTAGGATAGTCTTATTGATCCTTCTTGTATCAGTAAAGTTCTGCTCGATCTCTGTCAGATAAGGATCCTTTACATCGCGTGTAAAGGCATTGAAAAGGACATTTGCTGCAAGAGTCTGCTTAGGCAGGAAATGATAGGCTGCACGTGCTCTTCCTGTAAAGGTGTTCTCAATATTTGTCGCAAGGGTAGCCTTGCCACCTTCTCCCCCACCTTTGTTCCACTTAAGTTGCTTACCATTTCTGTCAGTCATTATCTCACCAAGCCAGTTGTACATATAGGCCACAGTATCAACCACCTGTCTGTTTCCTCTTGACAGACTTGCGTTTGCTGACAGGTCCAGTTTATTGAAAATATTCTTCTTATCGTATTGAAGTCGTCCCATCAGCGTGTGCTGAGAAGAGTGACGGTTGCCGTATACCACGTCCATTGTCGCTCCGTGCTGAATCTCCTTCTTCATATCGGAGCAGATGAGGCTGAGGAGAAGTTTGTCAGCCCAGCGGACGCGGGTGAAACCGGTGTTGATGGTGATGCCCTTTGATTGGTAGGCATCGTGGAAACGGTCTGCCTTTATGCGCTCTATCTTTCCGTTCTGAGGGTCGGTGATCTTTATCTGATCGCCCCAGACCTTGTAGTTGTTGTCGCTGTGGTTGAAGAAGGCCGTCGCCTGGAAGGTGAAGCCGCTTTTACTGTCTCTGAAATTTGCGTTCAGATCCCACTTGTGCGTGTTGAGCGAGCCGTATGTGTATGATGATGATAGCGACTTTGATGTAGGGTGTTTCAGCACAATGTTGATGGCTCCGCCAAGGGCGTCGTCTGTCAGATGGGCTGGAACCACTCCTTTGTAGACGTCGATCCTGTCGATGAGCGATGGTGGCAGACTGCTGATGGAGAAGGAGTTACCGTAGTTCTCCATTGGCACTCCGTCGATGAAGATACGCACTGAGTTGCCTGATAGTCCGTTGATGTTGTACTGGATATCCGAGCCTGCGCCTCCGCTCTGGCGAAGTTTCACTCCTGAGGTACGGTTGAGAAGTTCGCTTGTCTGGATGTTGCTCACCGCTGCCTTCTTTGTATCGATTACGCTCAGAGCAAAGCCGTTTTCTCTCTCTTCCCTGCTCTTTGTCTTGACAGTGACAACTACCTCATCGAGAAGGTTCATTGACTCTTCCAATTCGACGTTGACTGTAAGACTGGAGTTATCCACTAAGACAGGAATCTCTTTCTGCTCATAGCCTACAGATGACACGATGAGGGTATATGAGCCGTTAGGAACTTCGAAACTGTACTGACCCTTCTCGTCTGTCATTGCACCATATTGAGTTCCCTTCAAATATACTGTAGAATAGTCCACAGGGGCATTTCCTTTTGAAGCGATTACGCTGCCGCTGAGGGTAGTCTTTACACTTCTGCCGCTTGGACTGTTATTATTTTCTTTATTTGCAAAGGCAGTAAGGCTGAGTGTCAAAACAAGGCTTACAGCGATAAACTTCATTAACCAAACCAATCTCATCTGATTTTCTTCTAACTTTCCGTAATTTTCCGAGTGCAAAGTTATGGTGGCATTTCAGGGTGGGCAATACTCAAAAATTGGTAAAATTTCTGCTGGCAGGAGGCGGGCAATCCTCATTTTTAGGTATTGTCTAATTTATATAGGTATTGTAATTTTGCAGTGTAAAATTATTTTGCAGTGTAAGATTCCGCTTCAATGATGGAGCGGAACCTAAGTAAATTCAAAGCCAGATGAGTAAGATTTCAGTAGAGTTCAAGGCCAGCGATCTCATGCGTGAGGCAGTAGATAAGAATAGTTCCGTTATCCTTGTAATGGGAAGGTTCGGCATTTCCCTTGGCTTCGGCGACAAGACTATCGGAGAGGTCTGCAAGTCCAATCAGGTGGACACAGACACCTTTCTTGAAGTGATAAACTGCACTGCCAGAGGAGAATACAATTATGAGGCAATTTCACTGGAATCCCTTATGGGTTACCTCAAGAACGCCCATGAGTACTATCTTGAATTCAATCTTCCCACCATCCGCAGAAAACTCATCGAGGCCATTGACTGTTCGAGCGGCAATGAGATTGCCCTGCTTATTGTGAAGTTCTACGACGAGTACGTCAAGAGGGTGAAGCGACATATGGAGTACGAAAACAAGGTCATCTTCGTCTATGTGGAGCAGCTCCTTAAAGGCGTTCTGAACAGCAAGTACAGCATCACCTCTTTCGAGGGGAAACACACCCCTATCTCATCCAAGCTACAGGAACTTAAGGATGTGATCATCAGATACTACCCGGAAAACAACAACTACCTTCTGAATGAGGTTCTTCTCAACATCATCGCATGCGAGGAAGACCTGAAGTTGCATTGTGCAATCGAAGACAACCTCTTCATCCCGGCAGTAAAAAAGATGGAACAGAATCTGTCCATTAGTCAGACCGCATCAACAACAGAAGAGGAGGAGACATCAGCACCAGAAGGAGCATCTGTCCTTTCAGACAGGGAAAAAGATGTGCTCATCTGCGTCGCTAAGGGCATGAGCAACAAGGAAATCGCCGACAGCCTTTTCCTATCCATCCACACCGTCACCACCCACAGAAGGAACATCTCAGCCAAACTGAACATCCACACTTCTGTCGGCCTGGCCATCTACGCCATCTCCAACAAACTCGTCACCATCGACGAAATCAAGTAACAGGGTTATAACGAAAATAGTCGGGGGTTACCCGACTATTTTTGTTATATCGTCTCGTACATTGTCAAGGAGGGAGGAAGCATTCTCAAAATTAAGATTCTCCCAAAGAACATCGTTCTTGAAGTCAGTGGAGTAGTTCCTGCAAAGGGCATAACCTATTGCATTGACTATATTCCAGATGTTATGACCACGGACAAAGAGATAGGCATTATCCCTTCTCAAACCACATTTCTCCAGTTTGTCACTATAGTATTTATAGTCAAACTTCTTCCACTCAGGATGGCTGCGGCACTCCCCTCTTAAGTTTACAGCCATTTCCTCGACAAGAGACATTCCATTGTCCTTAAGATCGTTGTCGCTACATTGACTTGGCAGACAGAATCTGAAATCCTTCTCTGAAAAACCCTCTATATCATTGATCTTCAAATGAACCAGGAACAGAAGTGGCTTGTATACTGCCTCCGAGTACTCCCTCAAGAAAAGTCTGAAATCAAATCTTGAGGCAGCCTTAGGGCATTTGTCAGCCAGGATACGCTGCAGATTGTCTGCAAAACAGTAATGGTTCTCCCATGAATAAGTATGGGTCTGGGCAATGAAATGCTCCGGATCTATATCCTGAACATCAGTAAGACGCTTCAAGTCTGAGTCAATACAGATAAAGAACTTCTTGCTCAGATACGGTCTATACTGAAGACACTGGGTACAGCCGGTGGTATTGATTCCCCTTCTGCTCTTACTGTAATAGATATAATAATAGCGTCCAGGCCTTACAGACTGCAGAATCGGATCCCAAAACCTCCTGTCCTCCTCATCCTCCAGATGTACTGCTGCCACATAACCCAGATGGTGCATATTTGAAAATGCAATGCCCTGCTGTCTTATTATATCTCCCATACGCGAAGAAGGTCTTCAGTCTGAACAACCTTATCTCCCCAGCCAAGACTGATGATGCTTGGCGAATGTGTCGCTAAAACAATCTGACAGTTAGGATTGAGTCTCTTAAGGTTGTCTATCAAGACCTGCTGCCATGAAATATGCAGGCTCACCTCAGGCTCATCCATAAACAATATCGCCTTCTGCTTATCCATCAGGAAGACAGTCACAAGAAGCAGAAGAAGCTGCTTCTCACCAGAAGAAAGGTCCTCAACATGAAGCACCTTATCTCCCTTTCTGAACAGAAGAAGACTCCTGCTGTCGTGGGAAATCTCTATCTTCTTTCCTGTCTCCATAAACATCTCATCCACAACAGAGAAGAGTTCCTTTATATGGTTCTGAATCTCCTGAGCACGCTCAGGTTCATCCAGAATCCTCATTCTGTAATTGAAGAATGAGAAGCCTTCCCTATTCTGATAAAGGACATAGTTAAGCTGCTGAAGCAGTTGACTCTCAGTCTTTCTCTTATCCGTAATCGGAGTATCAAAAGAACGGATAAGATAGATAGGAGCCAGTTCTTCCCTGGAAGGAGTAAAGCTGAAGCAGTTGCTGTTGACTCCATAACTCTTAAGAGCCTTCACATCTCCGTTGATGGCGGCATACATGACGTTCAGGAGGGTAGACTTTCCACTTCCGTTAATACCTACGATGATATTGACGTCAGGGTCAATCCCCTTCCATACAAGGCTGCGGTCCTTCCATATTCCCTTAGCCTCGAAATATTTCAACAACGACTTCTCCATAAAAACAAATTACAACATTATACTTGCTGCAACATCAGCAGCTGTCTGCTCATCCTTCACGAGTTTAAGGATAGCAAGACCAAAGTCAACTGTATGTCCGGCGCCACGTCCAGTCACCATAGTTCCATCCACAGCAACTCCATCCTTCACATAGTTCGCACCCTTCTCAATAAGTTTAGGTTCAAAACTATCGTAGCAAGTCATAGTCTTACCGGCCAGATCAGGAAGAAGACCAAAGACAACGCTTGGAGCAGCACAGATAGCAGCGATAGAACCACCTTCAGCATAATGAGCCTTCATCACCTCCATCAGGCTCTCGCACTCTGCAAGATTAGTTGATCCCGGCATTCCACCAGGGAAGACAAGAAGGTCGGCAGCAGTTGTAACATGGTCTTTAGCAGCCTCAACCTCTTCCATAAACTCCTCAAGACAGAGGTCTGAAACCACAGTAATTTCGTTAGAACTTGTTACAAAATAGTCATCATAAATAGAGACAGTCTGTACCTCCACACCACCTCTTCTCAATACGTCAACTGTTGTCAAGGCCTCAGTGATCTCAAATCCCTCAGCCAAAAATAGATATGCACCTTTCATTGCTGTTTATTTTTTAAAGTCTTTAATTCTTTGTTCATCAGAAAGCCTGCAGAAGAGCAGCCTTCCATTTCTTTCCACTATAATTGAATCTTCAAGTCCCTGAAGCACAACACTTTCTGCCCCAGGAGCGTGAACGATACAGTTCCTGCACTCATACAAATGTACCTTATCACCTACGACTGCATTACCATCCTCATCCTTGTCAAGCAAGGTCCAGAGCGAGCCCCAGGTTCCTACATCGCTCCAACCGAAGTCGCCGGGAACAGTATAGATATAATCCGCCTTTTCCATAACTGCATAGTCAATTGAGATCTTCTCGCATTTAGGGAAGAGTTCTCTCAAGACCTCCTGCTCCTTGTCAGTATAGAAGGATGGAGCAATCTCATCCATTATCGCCGCAAGAGATGAAGCAAAGCGTCTTATAGAATCTACGATAGTATTGACATTCCATACGAAGATACCTGCATTCCAGAGGTAGTTTCCTGCCTTAATATATGCCTTTGCCGTTTCGAGATTCGGTTTTTCGCGGAAGGAGTCGACCTTGCGAAGTGATGAATCCGGAAGCTGCGAACCTGCTGCGATGTAGCCGTAGCCTGTTTCAGGACGTGTCGGGCAGATGCCGATTGTGACGATGCGCTCGCCCTCGCGGGTGAAGTTAAGCGCCTCGCTGATGATGGATGCAAATTCTTCTGGCTTGGTGACCAAGGCGTCAGATGGAGTGACAACGATGTTTGCGTCCGGATGGTGCTGTCTGATCTTCCAGCATGCGTATGCGATGCATGGGGCTGTGTTGCGGCCTTCCGGTTCTGCGAGGATGTGCTGAGACGGGATGTCCGGAAGCTGCTGCTTTACTATATCCACGTAGGCTTCTCCTGTCACAACCCAGAAGTTTTCCTTTGGACACACAGGGGCAAAGCGGTCTACAGTCATCTGTATCATAGTCTTGCCTGTACCCATGACATCCACGAACTGCTTAGGATATTCAGGGGTACTGAGGGGCCAGAATCTGCTTCCGATTCCGCCGGCCATTATCACAACATGAGTATTCATCCAACATTAAGTTTAGTAACATTCAAAAATAATGAAAAAAAATAAGACCCGCAACTCTATGAGCGCGGGCCTTGCGATATTGCTATAAACAGAAATTAAACTTCGTCTGGAGCGTAAAGATACTGAGTAAGTGGAGAAGGATACTCGCAATAGTCCTCAGGATCGAAGAAGCGCTCAAGTTCGATAGCTGCATTCTCAAGAGAATCTGAAGTGTGAACGATGTTCTCCTGTGCGCTTAGGCTATAGTCACCACGGATTGTACCAGGAACAGCCTTTGAACCCTTTGTAGCACCTGCCATCTCGCGAACAACGCTGACTGCGCTGAAGCCCTCCCAGCAGCAAAGGATAACTGGAGCAGCCATCATACCAGCCTGTAGCCAAGGGAAGAAAGGCTTGTCCTTAAGATGTGCATAGTGTACGTCCAAAATCTCTGGAGTAAGCTGCTTCATCTTCATTGCCACCAACTTAAGACCTCTTTTCTCGAATCTAGAGATTACCTCACCTACTAGACCTCTCTGGAGAGTACCAGGTTTCAAAATAACTAGTGTTCTTTCCATTATTATATTGTTTTTAAATTATTATCTCTGGAACTGCTCCTTTAGAACAGCAATCTTAGCGTCTGCGTCAGAGCCCTTCACACCGAAGTAGAACTTGATCTTAGGCTCTGTACCTGAAGGACGTACTGTAACTACATCACCAGCCTCATTGTAGAACTGAAGCACGTTAGATGCAGGAAGACCTGTCTCCTCCGGACGGTTGTAGTCGATAACCTTGACAACTGGTGAACCGGCCATCTCCTGTGGAGGGTTCTGGCGGTAGTCAGCCATAATGCCTGCAATCTCCTCAACTCCAGCCTTACCCTTGCGGACAAGAGAAACAAGAGCCTCTTTATAGTAACCGAACTCAGCGTAGATATCCTGAAGAAGCTGATATAGAGTCTTGCCCTGCTCAGCTGCCCAAGCTGCTGCCTCTGCAACAAATGCGCAAGAGATAGGAGCATCCTTATCACGTACGTTCTCTCCGATGTTGAATCCGTAGCTCTCCTCACCACCACAGATGAACTCGCCCTTGCCCTCGTTCTTCTTCACGATGTCAGCGATGAACTTGAAGCCAGTAAGAACGTTGTAGATCTTCACATTATGTTTTTCGCAGATAGCGCGAAGAAGCTCTGTTGTAACGATTGTCTTCACACAGTACTTGGTCTCATCAAGTTTACCAAGCTCTGCCCATCTCTGAAGGATGTAGTATGTAAGGATAGAAGCAGTCTGGTTACCGTTAAGAAGAACCATCTTACCCTCATTGTCGCGAACTGCAATACCAAGACGGTCTGCATCCGGGTCTGTTGCCATAACGATGTCTGCACCCTCTTTGTCAGCAACCTTGATAGCCAATTCAAGAGCAGAAGGCTCCTCTGGGTTTGGAGACATTACTGTAGGGAAGTTACCGTCGATGATGTCCTGCTCAGGAACATGGATAATGTTCTTGAAACCGAACTTGTTAAGAATCTCTGGAACGACCTTCACACCTGAACCGTGGATTGGAGTGTAAACGATCTTAAGGTCGCTATGCTTAGCGCATGCCTCAGGAGTAAGAGTAAGCTTGTAGACTGCATCGTAGTAAGCCTGGTCCATCTCAGCACCCATAAGTTCAACTGGAGCAGCGTCCTTTGACTCAAACATCACCATTGAAGGGTCTGTGATGGCATTCACCTCGGCAACGATATCCTTATCAACTGGAGAAGTCACCTGACCACCATCGCTCCAGAACACCTTGTAACCATTGTACTCCTTAGGGTTGTGAGAGGCTGTGATCATCACACCTGCAGTAGCCTTCTTTGTTCTTGTAGCGAAGCTCATTAGAGCGATAGGACGAAGGTTCTCAAAGATGTAAACCTTAATGCCGTTTGCTGAAAGAACTGAAGCTGTGATCTTTGCAAACTCCTTACTGTTGTTGCGGCTGTCGTATGAAATACAAACGCTAAGTTCTCCCTCAACATTCTTCTTCATGTAGTTAGCAAGTCCCTGAGTCGCCATCCCGACTGTGTACTTGTTCATACGGTTTGTTCCGACACCCATAATTCCGCGGAGTCCGCCTGTACCAAATTCAAGATTCTTGTAGAAAGCATCCTCAAATCCAACCGGATCGTTGTTTCTAAGTTCAATGATCTTGCACTTTGTCTCAGGATCATAATTTCCATCTAGCCAGCTTTGAGCCACCTGCATGTAGTCTTTTTCCATGATAT